>Ga0209542_10001256_pt1 | contig 60006 bp, 71 predicted proteins | sample RifCSPhighO2_01_FD_184028 | JGI IMG/M metagenome (GOLD analysis project Ga0209542, IMG submission 184028) | Soil microbial communities from Rifle, Colorado - Rifle CSP2_plank highO2_0.1 (SPAdes) (version 2) | ecosystem: Environmental > Terrestrial > Deep subsurface > Rock core/Sediment ...
CGAAAGGCATTTATGTATGAACTTTTTGATCATCTTAAAGTTGTTCTGTCCAGAACAACGCTTGTGCCTTCTGGCACAAGTTTTTTTCTTAAAACTTAGAAGTAGTTATTTCTCAGCGGAGATACTGCTATTAGGCGCCGCAGGGAATTACCGATAAGGCTTATTTATTTTCTTTCCATGATAGTTAACCAGTAGTCTAAAGCTCTGGGATCAGATTTATTTCCATCTAAACTGGCCCTTTGTTCTCCCAGCAATAAAGAATATAGCAATGAATGACTCCCGTCGTTTTCCGGGAAATCTAATCCTGTAGTTTTTACATTATCCACCAGATAATAAGCAGGTGTTGAAGTCTGGCTGCCTGCAGAAAAGGCCAGAATTACCGGAGGTATAGCAAAAACGGCATACCAATGGCTGCCATTAGCATGCAGTTCGTAAGCCGAAATACCCCCATTACCAGAACTACGAGTTAACGTTCTTTCCAGCACTTCTTCTGGAAGGTTATAATTACGTTGTTCCGCAGGCGGAGTTTTCACTTCTCTACCGCAAGCGGCTAATAAAGCTAACACCGGAATTATCGTTTTACAGTTCATTTGTTTCTGATACCCGCCCCTTGTTGGGTGGTGGTTGGGTTGTTTGTATCAACCTGGGATTTTTATTTCCTTCCGACCAGCATGGCATACGCTAAAAAGCTTTCCAGCTGGATATATTCATCCGAACCTTCCACCATTCTGAATTCTACTTCTCCGCATTTATCAACCAGCTCTACTTTTTTTCGGTCTTCTAACTCTAAATTCCAAATTTCCTTCTGAATCTGCCGGATAACATCCAATCCTGACAACCCATAATCCAGCATTAAATTTAATAATTTTTTCCTGGCTTCCAGGAAATGGCCTTCAGCTGCCGCAGTTAATACTTCATTGACTTCTTTCGGTTTAGCTACCGAAGCCATGGAATAAACTGCCTCGGGGGTAATTTTCTGATTCAATACCGCGCAGCTTTGCAAAATATTTTCTAATCGCCGGCAATCGCCATTACAGACATCAAACAAAGCTTGCTTAACTTCTTCAGAAATAACTAATTTTTCTTCTTCAGCAACATTCTCAATAACCGCAAAAATTTCTTCTCGGCTTAATGGCTTAAATCTAAACACCGCGCATCTGGACTGTATCGGATCTAGTATCTTGGATGAATAGTTGCACGAAAGAATAAATCGAGCCGTTTTGGTATAATTCTCCATGGTTCGGCGCAGCGCCTGCTGAGCCTCTTTAGTCAAAGCATCGCATTCATCCAAATAAATTAGTTTAAAGGGAACATTTCCTATAGCCTTAGTTCTGGCAAAGTCTTTTACTTTAACCCTGATAATGTCAATCCCCCGCTCATCGGAAGCATTCAATTCCAGAGTATTCTGCCGCCAATGTTCGCCAAATAACTGCTTGGCAATAACTAAAGATAATGTAGTCTTGCCTACTCCAGCCGGCCCGGAAAATAACAAATGTGGCATATTTTTGGATTCCACAAAGGCTTTTATTTTTTCCACAATTTCTTTCTGGCCTTTAATCTCTTTAAAATCAGTTGGCCGATACTTTTCTGTCCAGATGGCGGAGTCCATGAAGAACTGCGATGATTATTACTTTATAAGTTTTCTGATGATAAATTAAGTAAATGACAAAATTAAGTAAATGACAAAATTAAACAAAGGAAAAATCAGGTCTACCCCTGATTCCCAGAAACAGTCCATGCATAAATTATATATATTTCTGAAATACTTTAGATCCATGAAACAGAAAAACAGCATTTGGCGGGTCAAATTTAAATATGAAACTCCAGGAGAATATGAACGCAATTATGCCCAAGCTATATATATCGTCGTAGCTGATTCCAAGGATGCTGCTTATCAAAAAGCTTATCATCATTTTTCTGGAATGCCGGCATTTAAAGACCTGAACCTGTCTTCAGAATCAATTGACGCAATTATTTTTCAAATGACCGGAGCAAAAATTAAACTGCCACCGTTAACGCTGCCTGAAGACCAGCAGTTTAAGATCTCAGCAAGAATTACCCCCGCGGGGACTTTAGAATATATCGTAAAATAGGTTTTTCGCTTTTAAAGGTGGCGTTAGAAATAATTTTAGTCAGAATACTAACAATAATAAACCTTGGAAAATAGCTACTAACTCGTTCCAGGAAATGCCAAATAAAAAAACTAAGACCATGACGGCGATCAGAAAATAATAGAGAAATTTAAACACATAAGAGAAAATATGGCCTAAGGACAGAACCAGGATAATTATCACTACTATTCCCAGAACAGAAAAAGGATCAATCATTTAATTAAAAGAGACGCAATCTTATATAAGGATTTCTTTAAATAAACTCATAGGTTATTGGTTGGATAAAAAGAAAATCATAAAAAATCCCTCCTTAGAATGTTATCCTATTCGATCACACAAATCTTAATAAAAAGAGCTATTCAAGGACAATCTCTTAAATGAAAACTTTCGAAGAACTCGTTGAAGATGGGAATGGATGTGCCGTCATCCTTGCTGGTTCTGAAAGCGACCAGTTCCACGTTGATAAAATCATTAAAGCGCTGGGCATTTATGGCATTCCTTCTGAAGTACGCATCGTCTCGGCGCACAAACAGCCAGAGAAACTTATTAACATCCTGGCAGAATACGACCGCATGAAGGGACCACTGGTTTATATCGCTGCTGCAGGAGGAACAGACGCGCTCTCTGGAACAAGTTCTTTTCATTCTCACAGGCCAACAATTACCTGTCCGCCAGATCACTATAATCCCAGCGGAACAAACAACCCCCTCGGAAGCTCAAATGCCTATGTTGGAAGACCAGAAAATGCAGTAAGGTTCATCGCGCAAATATTCTCTCAGTTCAATCCTGCATTTCGGGAAAAAATTCTAGAAACTGTTGACCAAAAAATTAAAGATCTCGAAGCAAGCGACAAAGCAATAAAAGAAAGAGGATGCTAAAAAGTAGCTGACGAAAAAAGCAGTTTCAAGCTAAAACTAGGAGTTAAATCAATAAATTTAACCATTCATAAATTTAAGCCGCGATAACTACAAATTCATCTAGTTCTTCGGTTTCACCCTGAAGATAGTGATAATTCATCAAATCTCTAACATATTTATGATAGTTCATCCACGATCTTCCGCACTTTCTTCAGCATCAGCGCTGCTACCGCTAGGCACGGCGCTTTTAGAGATGATTAAAATATCTCCCACGGCTTTAGTTAACTGATGCGGCACGATAACTCCTCTGGCGCTTCCCAAAACTTTGCTTAGAAACGAATTTTTGGTAGCTTTAATTTTCCAGCCAAAAACCTTGTTTCCGGAGACAATACTGTCTTCCACATCTCCAAAATAATCTCCGGCATCAGTAAACGCCTTTAAATCGTATGTTTCCGTAACTTTCTTCATTTTAAGCATAAAAACCCACCTCGTCCGCTTTAGCACGCGTAAGTTTAAATAGTTTTCTGTATAAATTAAGATACTTTATTATCAATTAAGATACTTTATCTGTCTTATAAAATTTTAAATCCAAAAATGCCCCTAAAAATTATTGGAACCTCGCACATTGCCAAGCAAAGCGTAAAAGAAATTGCTGAGGCTATGGATAGCTTTAACCCGGAAATCATTGCCGTGGAATTAGACCGCGACCGGGCTTTAGCTTTAATGCAAAATCAGAGAAATAAAGTTTCTATGGCTGAAATTTTAAGAATTGGAGCTAAGGGCTATATCTTTGCCAAAATCGGCCAATTTGTGCAGCAAAAATTAGGAAAAATGGTAGGGATGGCTCCCGGCTCGGATATGAAAACAGCTTTAGAGCTAGCTCGAAAAAATAATCTAAAAACGGCTTTAATAGATCAGCCGATTAGAATCACACTGAAAAATTTTTCCCGGAATTTAACCTGGAAAGAAAAAGGACGATTTGTTGGGGATTTGATCAAAAGCTTGGTTATGCCTAAAAAACAACTGGAACAATTCAGCTTGGAAAATTTTGATTTACGGAAAGTGCCCCGGGCTGAATTAATTGAAACGATGATGAATTCCTTAAAGCAGCGCTATCCCTCTATTTACAAGTCTTTGGTGGAAGACCGAAACCGTTATATGGTCCGAAAGTTGGTGGGGTTGGCAAAAGAGAATCCTGAAGCCAAGATTCTGGCGGTAGTTGGTGCAGGGCATAAAAAAGGCATGGAAGAATTGTTTAACCAGTTTGATGTTTTGTAGAAAATTCAGCATAAAATTTATAAACTATAGCGGCTATAGCGGCTATAATGCCCACAACAATACAAGTAAGTGCAGAAACTAAAGAACTAATTGGAACGTTCGGAACTAAAGAAGATACTTACGAAGATATTTTAAAACGAATGTATGAATTAGCAGTAAAAGAACAACTGCGCGAATTTCTGCTATCTTCGAAAAACACCATTTCTATAGATGAAGCTAGAAAGGAATTAGAACAGGAATGGCCAAGGTTGAAATAGTTAGGTCATTGTTTGAAGAGATCAAAAAGAAGTTCAAGGCAGAATCATACGAGATCATTGATTTGTTGGAATCCCTTGAAACTTCTCCTAACAAAGGAAAACTTCTCGGCACAATCGGCGGTATTGCGATTAAAGAATTGAAATATAATAATTTTAGATTTTATTTGATCACCGATGGATTTAAGATTAAATGCATTAACAAACCAGAACTGATCGAGGCATTAATAAAATTTGTAAGAATGTCCGATAAAAAACACCAGCAACAGACAATAACTGAGATAAAATATATCCTTAAGACCATGGGGCCGAAAGGCTTTCTATAGATTATTATAGGTTATATAAATTATGGTACCTAAATTTATTTAAATTATTACACTAAGCTTCAGAATTAGCATCAAAACAGTTGTTTTTATCATTGGGGGTGATCTATAATGAAACGAGTTCTATTTGATGAAAAAAAAGGGCATTTGGTTGATGAGCAAGGGAAGAAATATTCTGGAGAAAGATTTTCTTCGGTCTCTACCAGAAGCCAGATGTCTACTCACAGCATAGAGTCGGCAATTGCATTGGCTCTTCAAGAATTAAAAACGGCTGCTATAGAGAAAAGAGCAGAGGCTTATGAGATCACCAGCGAGAATATCTCTGATTCTCGTCAGGAATACGACTCTAACCCCTATTCAGCCAGCATCAGCGCGATTTTATATCGAAAGAAGTAGGATTATTTTTAGTTAGTAATTTGTTGGTTTTTATGATTTCTGGATTTTATTTAAGTTTAGTTAAATCTAAACATCCCCGTTTCCCGATGTCCGCCAGAATATCGTTAATTTTCATGGCGATATTCAAATTTTGCCCATCAACAAAATAAGCTACAGCTATGCCAATGAGATATAACTTCCCCCCAGCAGTGGCTAACACCGGCCCGCCGCTGTTTCCTCGGCTGATCGGGCTGGTAAAAGAAAAAGCATCTCTTCGTTCCAGCCTTAAATGGTTATTCATGCCTAAAGGGAGATTTTCACTGCTGATATTCCCCGCCGAAGTAAACCGGCCCAAAGCTAGAGAATAGCCAATAGTGTAGGTGTAATCGGCAGCAGTTATCTCCCCGGAATTCCCAATCATCAGTTGAGGATTATGATTTAATGGAACCAATTGGTTATTGCGGGGCGCAGCCACTACAGCATAATCCAAGGATTCATCGGAACAAACAATTCGGCCGCCATTAATCCCGCCAACTGACAGATCGTAATTGCCAATCATTGTAGCAGCCGCGATGCTGGAAGTAAGCGCTTTTTTAATTCCTTTGCCGACTTCCAGGTCTAAAAGGGTCTCAATTCCAGCGCTGGATCTGGATATAGAAGATTGCGACAAAGAAGCGGTTGAAGATATTGTAGGGGGCATATCTACCACATGATGGGCAGTTAAAAAGTAATATTCGCCATTTATTTCCGACAATAAAATTGCGCTGCCCCGCTTGGTAAGTTCGTCTTCATAAACATCTCCAAAGTAGTTTACCTTGTACCTGGCGGAAGCTTCCACTAACTGCACGCTTTGCGCCGCTTCGGTTATTAATTTATCATTCAAAGACAGATTATTATCTTCAAATCTGGAACTAAGGCTGGCTTTAGAAATTACTGGTTCGGAATGGCTGCAAGCGCCATTCACATTAGCTGCCAACAGTATCCCTAATAAATATCTTTTAAAGTCCATCGTTTTAATCTAACTGTATAATCAAAGCAAGAGGTTAGAGTCAATATAAAAATTAGCTAAATACTGCATTTCACAAGCAAACATAGAAATCTTAAAAAGCACTTACCAGCGAACAATAAAACTAAAAAAGTTATCAAAAAAGCAGGAACCTTTATATAGTGCCTAACGCCTTAAACTGTTGGTAGTGGCAGCAGGAAGCTGAAGGTGATCTATTAAATCCAGATAAGAGAATTTAACGAAAGTAGAATTCTCTGTTAAGCTTAATAGTTTGCTTAGGAAAGTCCGCCCACCGAGCAATGGCTGCTCTCTGTAGTGGAGAGAAGGAGAAATCCTTGTTCCTGGCTCAGAAACGACACGTCCTATTGAATGGAATGATGATGGCGAAGTTTGTTGCGAAACAAATCAGTTAACCCTTTGACGTCTCAATAGGGAACGATGAAACGGCGAATACCAGCCGGTGCAAGTCAGTTTTGACGCTTAGTTGAATGCTTCCCTGGATTGTCTGAATACAGAATCCAACAAAAGGCGGCTTATGCTGCTCTACCTTTTTTCACTGAAATGACCCAGAACCGGAATTTCAGCTGAGATTCGAGATATTATCCTCGGAAGAGCCTATGAAACACTGGCAGAATTAGAGAAAACGCAAGGATACAGATTTAATATTCTTCCCAAAATTATATAAAATAAGACTTTAATTACGATTAATTATGGCTGACGATAAAATAAGATTACCATCCGGACAAGGCGGATTAACCAGGTATTTTGAAGAGTACCACTCCAAATTTGAACTCTCGCCGGGAGCTGTTTTAGTGCTTTCTATCCTAATTATGGTTATTATTATTTTATTGCATGCTTTTGGAGATAAATTATTATCATGATTCCAGGAATAAATCCTAGAAAAATGCAGCAAATGATGCGCCAGATGGGCATCCAGCAAACGGATCTGCCGGCTACCGAAGTCATAATTAAATTGCCGGATAAAGAATTAGTGATTGCCAACCCCGCCGTAGCTAAAGTAAACATGATGGGGCAGGAAACATTCCAAATTTCCGGAGAAGCGCAGGAACGTGAATTGTCAGTCGCGCCAGAGATTTCTGATGAAGATGTTAAAATTATAGTCCAGCAGACGGGAGCCAGCCAGGAACTGGCTAAGCAAAGCTTGCGCGAGCACCATGGCGATATCGCTGAAACCATTATCGCCTTAAAAAACGAGAAAATTTAAATTCTATCTCTGCTCTTCTTTATTTATACCAAAAGATTCAAAATTCCAGACAGAATTTTGTACCCTTGGTATATGAGCGAATGATTATGAGCAATAACTCTCACTTAAACAAGACTTACTTAAATAATGCCTGGCAAAAATATGAAGTAGCCAATTACCTTTTAAAAACAACTTATCCGGCAGTCAAAGACCCCAAATTATTGCTCACGGTTCTGTCCAATATTCATTCCTCGCTGCAAGAAGCTATGAACTATTTGCTTGGGCCGCAGCTAACTTTTCGCGAGAAACTAGCCGACTTACAGAGGAAAGGAATCAAAATTAACTTTATCCAAGAACTGCATGAAATCCTCGAATCCCACCAAAAAAGCCCTTTGGAGTTTACCAGGCAGAATAAATTTATTATCTGCAATGACAATTATAATCTGCGCTATTTAACGGCAGATAAAATTAAAGAGTTCTTGACCCAAAACGAGATTTTTCTTAAGAAAATTGATGCTTTATTACAGCCAAAAGAATAGTTGCAGCTAAAATTAGGTAAATTTTACAGAAAATAATAAATAGAATGACAGTTTATCCTCTCCTTTACCCTCCACATGCCCTATGCCAACGAATACTTATTAGAAGCTCGGGAAGAGCTTAAACGTCTTGAACATATCATCTATGTCAGTTTGAAGTATACCAGAACGGTAGATGTAATCAGAAATGCCTTAAACCGCATGATCGATATGTTCGACTTGTTAATTGAAGCCCTTCTGGAGAAAGCCAAAGAAGAGGGAAAATTAAGCCTTCTGCCTAAAAGCCCGGCTTTCAGAGCTACCAAAGTGCGAGAATTATACCCTGAAGACGCCAGATTGCTCGGTTACCTGGATTTTTATGCTTTCCTTAAGAATATTTTGAAACTGCCTGCCCAAAAAAGAGAAGAATTTCGCCGGCACGTTACCTTAATCGTTGAATTAGAAAACTCCACTGCGGAAGTTAATATTGACAATTTAGTTAATTGTGAACGCTATGTGCACAGCTGCTTAAAATATATCCGGCAATTAATTGAAGGCCAAATAGAAGAAGATTAACTATTTTAATTGGCTTAAAAGAACTGCCGTATTTTTGGCAGTGTTAATATCTGACTGATTCCTTAGTTAGTTCTAATTTTAAATAAATAGTTTTTATCAGTCAAAGGATTACACTATCGTATTTTTTATGCCTTAAAACAGCCAATATAAACAGTCCTCACAACAAAACTATTAAATATCCCGGTTATTTATTATCATTATAACTGTTAAAGAGGTTAAAAGATGACCAAGTTTGTCGCCATAGTGTCAGGAAAAGGTGGCGCCGGCAAAACTACTGCCACTTTAAACGTGGGCCAGGCGCTGGCTAATTATGGCCATAAAGTATTATTATTGGATGCCAATCTAGTTACCCCTAATTTAGCCATCCAACTGGGGTTCATGAATCCTGAAGGAACGGTTAATAAGTTCTTAAGAAAAGAAAAAAGCCTGAAAGAGATAACTTATCTTCATGAAAGCGGCCTCTCGCTGATTCCGGCTTCGCCTTCCTTCAGCGAGTTTCAAAAAACCAGTTCCCAGGAATTATCTAAAATCTTTAAACATCTCAACAAAACGGCTGATTTCGTTCTAATTGACGCTCCCAGCGGCTTGGGATATGAAGTAAACCAAATTCTTAAAAACAGCGATGAGGCTTTAATTGTAGTAAACCCCACCTTTAGTTCGGTTATTGATGGGCTGAAATCAATAAAATTAGCTAAGAGCAACAATACTTTGATCGCTGGAGTAATCCTGAACATGTCTCACGGAGGAAGGCATGAATTAAGCAAGAAAGAAGTAGAAGATATTTTGGGGCACCCGATTATTGCCAATATCAAGAACGATACCAAAATCAGAAAATCTCTGCATCAGCAAGTGCCCTTAACTTACAGATATCCTCGGTCCAGGTCTTCTAAAGAGTATCACAAAGTAGCTGAACAATTAAGCCACAGCCTTTCCTTCAAATGAAGACCATTCAACTTAAAAATAAAGGTTGGACTAAAGACGAAATTACTGAAGCTAAGTCTATCTTAGATAAAGCCAGGCATCATGACTTATTTTTCTCCAAGATTGTTTTCTGGAGCGCTTTATTTGTAATTGTCCTCGGAAACATGGCTTTGTCCCTGATTCTGATACCTTTTTTAATAATTTTCCAAACCTGGCTGCTTCACGTGTTAATTGTAATAATTGCTTTAATGATGGGCGCAATCTATAGTTTTTTAATCACGGATATTGGGCATTTAGAGACCAGGCACCATGTGGCTGCGAGCATTCTGGTGCCGGTTATCGCCTTGATCAATTTAGTAGTGATTGTAATTATTTCTAATAATTTCGCCAGAGAGATTTCCGCCACTAAACAGCCATATAACCAATGGCTGATGGCTGCAATATTTGCCGTAGCTTTTATTTTGCCCTTTTTATTGCATCGGTTATGGGGTTTAATTAAGAAAGAATAAAAAATTATAAATGAAAAAGATAGGGACTCAAACTATTTTCTTGTTTGAAAGTCCAACCTAATTTACATATCCCATAAATTCATCTCTGGCAATTCCTAAATTCTTCTTGATTATTTTATTGAGAAGTCCAGGACCAAGCTCTTCTCCAGCATGGTGAGGAATTGTTGTTCGTCTTCCGTCAGGATGTTTGTAGACTATATGGCTTTCAGTAGTCTAGCTATACAAAAATCCTAATTTCTCCGTTACCTTAGCTACTTCTTTTCCAGTTAACTTTGGCAATTTTGCTAAAAATTATACCTTAACTGTTTGAACTCCAACAAATTCCCCAACTATTACTGGAGTATATCCTTCACCTAAGTAAGCTTGGATCGCTTGGATCGCTTCTTTCGTTCTCTCAATAAGCTGATCCATCGTCTTTGCTTGGGTATGGCATCCTGGAAGTTCAACTACCATATCGCGCAGCAAGTATCTCCGCTGCCACCACCGATGGGAGAATATCCTACTTTTGTACATGGCCACTTAGAGTTTGAGGCATAGGGGTCTGGTTGCGCTTTGCACGCAAAAGAACAGCCTCGCACATCGCCAGAGCCAACCCACTCCAAGTGGCTTCTTGTCGTATCATAAACAAATCCGCTTGCGCAGGAAATAATTGCCTGATTTATTGGACAACCTGCCGGTGGAGAAGTGGCGCCAATGTTTTGTGGAATATAACAGTTGTATATTGGTGTGGACCACCCATCAGAAAATCCATATAGATTAATCATCTGCATCCCAGACGGGCATGAACTAGCGGGAGGATAATTTTGATCTGCTCTACACCCATAAGCGTCTGTTATTGGAGAATCACCCATAAACCCTCCACCACATATTGCCATTTCTCTTGCTGTGATTTTAGTAAAATGGTCCGCGCAATCACTTGAAGAATCTGGTATAGCTCTACTTAACCTACTTAACCTACTTAACTTTTCACTATAAGCATGACTTAAAAATTTATCTTTTTTAAAACCGTTGGACACTCTTAAATCTCTAAAATGCGCTTGTCCTGCTAATGCGCCAGTACCTTGTGTTTCTACAGTATCTATTGCTAGATCTAATTGTTCATCAGACAACCCCTCCAATTGATATTTTAATTCCGCATTAGACATTTCTTCTTTAGCGCATCCAACTATTAACAAAGAAACCATTAACAAACTAAATAAAATTAATTTTTTCATCAATTAACACCTCTAAATTTTGTTAATTTAAAGATAATGATTAAGAATTTATAAACTTGCGTTACCCCCCCCCCCGGGAATAAAAATTAACTTCCCAATCCGATAAATAATGCTCCAATAATAATCCCCATCACGCTAAGCCACTTCCATATATTCATTTTTTCTTTTAGAAATTTAGTAGCTAAGAGGCTGGACCAGATGTAAGTGGTAGAAACCAAAGGAAATAATACGCTTAATTCTTCTCGTCTTAAAGCAATAATATAAATTATTACCGATATGCCGTAGAGTAAGATTCCGCTAAACAATACTTGATTCTTAAAAATAGTTCTTAGAGAAAATTGTTCCATACCTCGTTTGATAAATAAAGCGCCGAAAGCTGTAACTATTGATCCGCCCAGCACTAAAGAAACAGAAAACAAATTAATCATTTGCCAGCTCCCCCCCCATTAGCTGATCCAAACCCAAGGATGCTTACTGAAACCAAGATAATTATTATCCCCAGCCATTTCCAGATATTCATTGAATCCGTTGCAAAAAAAATTGGCGATGATAAACTTACCCAGATATAGCCTGTAGCCAAGAGGGGAAAAAGCACAGCTAACTCACCCATCCTGAACGCAGCCATCATTAATACGGCTCCTAAAGCAAAACCAGTCATGCCCAAAATTAAATATAAATTAATATAACTTAAATAATTTGTAGAGTCAATTTTATTAGCCCCAAACTTAAAGAGAATATGCGCTGTGGAAGCAAAGATAGTGCATAGCAGCATTAAGGCTATAGCCTTAGTTTGGCGCGGCTTTATCATTTACTAAATCACTTTTTTCAAACTTCCCTTTATCTTAATAGTTTTTCAATTACTACAGCATAAGCCGGCCGGGCAATTAATACTCCAAAGGAAGTTCCAACAATGGTTGTTAAGGCAAACCCCTTCAATAACCCGGCTCCCGCCCAGAGCAGCGGCAGCATGCTGGCCAACACCGTAAAGTAAGCTCCAAGAATGATAAACATAGCGGCTTTAAGCTTTCTTTTCCAATCAGTTACCGCTTCTCCCTTAATAGTTTCATCCGTCAAAATGATCAAATGATCTACGCCGGTGCCGGCAATGATAATGATCCCAGCAATGGCAGCTAAATCTAAATTCCAGCCGACGAGGGCGGCAAATCCCAAAATAAAAACCATCTCTATGAGCAAGGTCAACGCCATCGGCAGGGCAATCTTCAGGTTGCGGTAACGAATCATTACTATGGCAATTACCGCCAGAATTACCGCCAGGCCGACATAAACGATGTTTTGCAAGAATTCTCCGCCTAAAGATGGCGAGATGGTATCAATTTTAACTATATCGAGCTTTACAGGCAAACTGCCGGTAATAATCACCGTCTGCAATTTTTTCATGCTCGCTAAACTATTAGCCAGCGCTTCTTGTTCAGTTCCTCCAGCGCCTGAACCGGAAATCTGAATTTGCGTGGTAGCTTTGCCTTTCAGGCTGCTGCCAATGCGTAGCCGGTCCACTTCCACGTCATCAAGAAATAAGACTAAATCTTCGCTGAGAAATTGTCCGCCGCTGGCTGAATCTAAAGGAATGTTTTTGGTTTTCTCAGCGTGTTTCTCCGCAGCTTCAGAACTTAAAGTAATGCTAAAAAAGAACCCGCAGGCCGATTGCCCTTCAGCAATTAATCCACAGCCCTGTTGAGGGTCTATGCCTGAACAACTGGGGGTTCTGCAGACATAAGTAATATCATTTTTTCCGCCGGAAAATACGGTCTCGCCGGCAATTTTAGCTTCAAACTTGCCTTGTTTTCCCAGCAATTCCCTCACTTCTTCCTGGGTAACTCCGGCAATTTCAATCAGAATAAAATCTTCTCCGGCTAAGTCCGCCGCCGCCCTCACTACGATATCGCTCAAGCCAAAAACATTTAACCGTTCCTGCAAACTGGCCACAATCAAATCTAAATCTTCTTCGGAAACCGGTTCAGCTGGCTGCAATAAAACTCTGGTGCCCCCTTCTAAATCTAGCCCTTTACGCAGATTGGAAGTTGGCGCGGGGGCTACTTTCAAGCCCAAATCAATTTCGCCGGTTTTGGCTTCGTGAGCCACTAAATTATACCGTTTTTGATTAGTCTCCAACCGGACCGTTTGTCCTTCAGATAAAGTATTAAGGAGGGAATAATAACTGCCTACATCAAAGATTTTGTCCCCATTTATTTTGATAATGCGTTCTTTAGCCAAAGGCGATGAGCCGGAGGGTGGATTTTCCATGCCCGCATTGGATGCCGAAGAATTTTTAGCCACGCTTTTAATGCTAATTCCTTCGCTGCCGCCAATTTGCGGCTGAATAGCTACTACAGAAAATATCACTAAAACCAATAAAGCCATTACTCTCCAGGTGGTTATTATTTCCTTAAATTTGGTATTCATCTTGGTTCATTCGTCTTTGTTTTTTTCTCCAGATACATTCTTAACAGTCCGGCATTTTGGATGTAAGTCATAATTGGATCAACCAATAATCCAATAAACAAAATAATCATTATTTGCTTAATAATCTCATTCTGCGCAAAAACCAGGGCCACAAAAACAGCCGCCAAAGTTGTTATAGTCATGGTCGCTCCGGTTTTAAGAGCCCCATAAATTCGGTCCATCATGCCTTCGTTCTGCCGTTTAAGCATTCTCGTGCTAAGCAGGATATCGGTGTCTACCGAATAGCCAATAAGCATTAAAAATGCCGCTACCCCGGCGGAACTAAGCTTAATTCCCGTCAGATTAAAAATAGCCAAAGTAACAATAATATCAGACAGGGCTGCCAAAATCACGATCAAACTGGCCATGGGCGTCCTAAAATAGAAAAAGACCACCAAGCCCATTAAGATGAAAGAAACAATTAACGCGCTTACCGTTTGCTTAAAAAAACTTCCGCCTAAAGAGGAACTGGTAATTTCTACTGTATAAGACCCCTCTGCTAAGGGCATTCTTGTTTTAATGGCGGCAACTAATTCCTTTATTTCCACTTCCTGCTGGATGGCTGACTCCACTACAATCCCGGTTGTCCTGCTGGCAGAACCAAGAGTCCTTACTGAAATTTCTTCTGCAGGAAATCTCTGCTGCAATAATTGCTCCAGTTCCGATAAGTCTGCCGACGCTGGCTGCTCAATCGTAACTGTAGAGCCGCCTTTCAAAGAAATACCTTTATGAACAAAATCTCCAGTTGCCGCATACTGGTAGCCGATCTGAATTACAGCAAACAGCAATAATAAAAAAGGAATAACCAATAGCTGTTTATATTTATCTTCGTAAACTTTCTTAACCCACATAGCCGATTCTGATTGATGGTTGATATATAAACATTTTGATTAAAGTTTTAAAATAGAAATGGTTATTAATCTGCCCTGCGCTATACTATTAAGAATAGCGCTTAACACTCAACAAAAGTTTATAAAAGATAATTATTTACTTCTTCTGTGGCATTGATTCAATTAAAAGAGGTTTCCAAGTGTTATAGAAACAATACTGTCCTCGATTGCGTGAATTTAACTATTGATGACGGCGACATTCTGGGAGTGATTGGGCAGTCCGGCAGCGGCAAGACTACCCTGCTTAACCTAATCACCGGCTTTATTGAGCCTACAGAAGGCCAGGCGGTCTACTTTTCTTCCGCCCAAGAAGAAAGAAACCTAAACCAAAACCTGCACCGGATTAAGAGGTTTATCGGCTTTACGCCTCAGCATAATTCTTTCTATCCCAAGCTGACGGTGAAAGAGAACTTGTGGCACTTCGGCCGATTGTATGGCCTTGACCGGAAGATGCTGGCCATCAACATTAGAAATCTGCTTAACTTTACCAGATTAAACGATCATGAAAATAAGTTGGCTGAAGAATTATCGGGAGGAATGCAAAAGCGGCTGGATATTTCCTGCAGCCTGGTGCATAAGCCGAAGATCTTAGTGCTAGACGAGCCAACCGCAGATTTAGATCCCATTCTGCAGAAAGAAATATTACACCTGCTCCAAGAGGTTAACAAGCAAGGGGTAACTATTGTGATTGCTTCGCACCAGCTGGATTGCATTGAGAACATTTGCAACAAGGCGGTTATTGTAAATAAAGGCAGAGTAAAGCTAGAGGGATTGTTGGAAGACCTTCGCAAGCCAGGCGTAAAAGACCATTTCACTATCAGGGTTGAGACTGATGCTGAAAAAGAAAATTTAATTGAAAGAATCAGAGTTCTGCCTATTAAAAAGATCATTGATAAAGGCAAAACTCTGGTGGTATATCCCAGAAATATTGAAAAAACTGCCCAAGAGATACTGGCCATTATTCAGGAACAACATTTAGCCTTAAATGACTTGCACTTCAAGAAAATGTCCCTGGGAGAATTATTTGAAAGAATAGTAAAAGAAGACGAAGATTAAAAAAAAGCATTTCTTCGATAATTTCGAAGGCGCTAAACAAATACAAACAAAAGAGATGCAATGATGAGAGCGTTATGGTTGTTAACGATTAAGAATCTAAAGCTGTTGCTTAGATCAAGGAGTTCAGCTTTAATTATTATTTTTGCTCCTTTGCTGATCATTTTATTGCTGGGGCTGTCTTATAATAATTCGGCCCAGTTTGGCCTGAACATCGGCGTGTATTCCACGGCTTTCACTGAAGATGTCAATTCTTTTGCGCAGGTGCTGGAAGAAAAAGAATTTACCATTACTCGTTACAACCAGTTAGAAAGCTGCATCGGCGAGATTAAAAGCAACAATATCCATGCCTGTATTTCGGTGCCGGAAAGTCTGGAGATAGCTGACAACCAGCAGAAGGTAGTGACTTTCTACGTTGATCCCAGCCGGGTAAATTTAATCGGCATTATCCAGGAAACCCTGCAGGAAAAATTCAGTTTAAAATCGCAGGAGATTTCTCAGGAATTATCCGACAATATCATTTCGCGGCTGCTGGAAACTAAAGAAACGATCATCCGGGAAGAAAGCAACTTGAATGCCATTAAAGGCAAAACGGCTTCAGCTGCTTCTTCAGCCAGTTCAGCCCAAGAAACCCTGAAAGGCGCCAGCCTTCAGAGCGGCGAGAATGATATCGTGGTAGTGAATGATACCGTAGTGGTAATTCAAAATTTATTGCAGGAAGCCAACGATTTAATTGACAATGCCAAAAGTTCGGTAAACAGCGCCGGAATTCCCGAGGATGCCGACCGGGAAGAAATACGCGGTTATTTAAATCAAGCTAAGGAAAAACTGGATTCTATTCACGGAGATAACCAAACTGGAGAACTGGCTCTTCTGCGGGAAAAACTTAACGCCGCCGCCAGCGCCATAAACAGCGCTTCTTCCAAGCTGATGGAAATTGATGCTTCCCTAAAAGATGCCAACCAGGCCTTGGCTTCCCTGCAGGCCTCCTTAAACAGTATTCGGGCCAATATTGAACGCCAGCGGGTAACCGATGCCCAGACTTTAGCATCTCCGCTGGTAAGTAAAATTGAACGGGTCAGCCAGGAAGGCACCTACTTAAATTATCTGTTTCCGGCGCTGCTGGTTTTAGTAGTAATGTTCAGTTCTTTATTATTAGGAACAACTCTGGTGATGATTGAGAAAAACAGCCCAGCATACTTAAGAAACTTTTTCCTGCCCATCCGCAGAATTAATTTCATTGTTTCGATTTACTTGACCAATGTCATTCTTACCCTGGTGGAAATTCTGGTAATCCTAAGCATTTCCTTATTCTTTTTACGCGATGCCCTGGCAGTAATTCCCAGCATCGCCTTAGTCCTGTTTTTGGCCGGAACAGTATTTACTTTCTTAGGGATGGCTGTCGGCTACTTGTTTACTTCAGAAGAAACCGGAGTGTTAGCTTCCATTTCTCTCGGCAGCATTTTATTGTTTACTTCCGGCGTAATCCTGCCTTTGGAAGGAATTACTCCGGCCATCAGACAGGCCTTAGATTACAACCCTTTTGTAGTTGCGGAAAAGCTGGTGCGGGAAATTTTCATCTTTAAAAACCCCTTAAGTTCAGCCTGGCTAGAACTGGGCATTTTAATTGGCTATGCCGCAGTATTGTTTTTGGTTATCTGGGGGATTGAATCATTATTGCACCGGCAGTTAACCCAGCGTTTCCTGAGAAAATACCACAAAAGCGCCAAAGTTAAGATCGAAAAGAAGAAAGAATTAGTTAATTCTTAAGAAAACCGTTGGTGTGTGTTGGTGTATATAACCATAGGAAACATATAAAAGTAGAATTTATTTATTTCTGATAATGAAAGTCATAATTATTACCGGCACTCCCGGCGCTGGCAAGTCCACTTTAGCTAAAAAATTGGCTCAAGAGTTAAAATTTCAAAGGGTTGATCTGCATAAATACTATAAAGTTATTTCTACCGGTTATAATAAAAAAAAGCAAAGCTACGATATTGATATTAAGAAATTTACCCGATTAATTAAGGAGAAGGCAAAAACGAGAAATATCATCGTTGATTCGCACATTGCGCAGTTATTGCCCAAATCGATGGTTGATCTCTGTATCGCATTAACCTGCTCTGATTTAAAAAAATTAAAACGACGGCTGCAAAACAGAAATTACTCCAAGAAAAAGATTAGGGAAAATCTGGATGCGGAGATATTTCAGGTTTGTTTGCAGGAAGCTAGAGAGAGAGGGCATAAAATTATAATTGTTGATGCTTGTAAAGATATTAATTTGAAATTGATCCATAAAATAGTTAGAGATATAAATAACGCATAAATTTTGCATAAAAATATGCTTCCATTTATGCGCGTTTCTTTTGTAGTAGACTAAAATGGCTAAACGTTTATAAATAAGCCTTTCCAATGATAAAATCATGGCCATCTCCGCTCAAGAAAAACTGCAGTTAAGAAAATTAGTTAAGGAGTTAAAAACTTATCGGGCGCCTCATACCGAGTTTGTATCAGTCTACATTCCAGCCGATTACGAGTTAACTAAAATTACCCAGCATTTAGCCGAGGAACAAGGCACTGCTTCTAACATCAAGTCGGCCGTAACCAGAAAAAATGTGCAGGGAGCTTTGGAGAAAATGATCCAGCATCTGCGAAATTTTCCACGAACTCCAGAACATGGGCTGGCTGTTTTTTCTGGAAATGTTGCTGCGGGGGAAGGCAAGCAGGATTTCCGCATCTGGAGCATTGAACCGCCTGTGCCGTTGAAAACCAGAACTTATCGCTGCGATAAGTTATTTGTTACCGACATTCTGGAAGAGATGATGATGGAGCATAACATTTACGGGCTGGTTGTTTTAGACAAGAGAGATGCTACCCTCGCCCTGCTGAAGGGAAAAACTATTGTGCCTGTGCAAAAAACCCATTCAGAAGTTCCGGGGAAATTTAAAGCTGGAGGGCAATGTTGTGTTCCTAGTACTGAAGTAAAAATAAATAATAAAGCATTTAAAAAAATTATCGATTTGAATGTGGGAGAAAAGGTTTTAACTTATAATTTTAAAAAAAATGTTTTTGAAAATTCGATTATTTTAGATAAATGGGAAGTTGAAAAACATCTGATTTTTGAGATTAAAACAAATAACTTTATAGTAAGATGTTCGGAAGAACACGTATTTTTCGTAAAGAAAAATAATCAAATACAAGAAATTCCAGCCAAGAAATTAACAATTAATGATATTTTGATTAACGTAACTGAAAACTTAAAGCTTAAAGATGAAAAAATAACTGAAATTAATAATGAGGCCGGAAAATTTAAGCTAGTAGATATTTCTGTCGGAAACCAAAACTTCATCGCTAATGGAATAATTGTTCATAATTCAGCCCAGCGTTTCGCTCGTCTCCGAGAAGGAGCTTTAAAAGAACATTTCAAAAAGATTGCCGATTATATGAAAGACCAGTTCCTGCCGCTGGGAAACAACTTAAAAGGCATAATTATTGGCGGGCCGGGAATTACGATCAATGATTTTCTGAACTACGATTACATTACCGGCGACCTTAAACGGAAAATTATCGGGACTAAAGACCTTTCCTACACCGAAGAGTTTGGCTTGCAGGAATTGCTGGACAAATCTGAAGACTTATTAGCTGAAGAGGAAGTAGCCTTAGAAAAGAAAACCATGAGCCGCTTCTTTGAAGAGTTCAGAGACAATGCTAAGAAAGTTACCTATGGCGAAAAGGAAACTCTGCGGGCTTTGGAGATGAACGCGGTGAATATTTTATTATTGTCGGAAGCCCTGCCGGAAGAAAAGATTATTGAGTTAAGCGATAAAGCAGCTGCTGGCGGCTCGGAAGTAAAATTAATTTCCGTAGAAACCAGGGAAGGCCAGCAATTAAAAGAATTGGGCGGAATTGCCGCAATATTAAGATTTGAGATTGAATAAAAAGCGGGAGATATATGGACCTCATTCAGGAATCATATTTGCGGTTGTTTCCGGAAGCTGAATTTAGTTACCTTGTTGAGCTGGAATATAATCGAAGATTAAGCGATTTTAACGCCAACATCAGATTGGCGCAGAACACGATCAAAATTAACCTGAATCTGCAGTGGAAAGACATTGACAGCGAAATTAAAATCGGCTTGATCCAGCAGCTCTTGCTCAAAGTTCTGAAAAAGAAAATGAGGCAAAATACGCCCAATATTGAATTGTACAATAATTTTATCAAAAATATCCCTTTGTTAACAGAAAAGAATAATCTGGATCCGCAACTGGAAGCATCTTTTGAAAGAGTTAATAACCAACTCCTCAGCAATTCATTGGAAAAAACCAACTTAATGTGGGGCCGGCAATCGTTCAGGAAGCTGGCTCACTACAATTTTCACAACGATTCCATAACCGTTTCGGCTATCTTTAAAGATGCCCCCATCTGGGTATTAGATTACATTATGTATCATGAAATGCTTCATAAATTTCATAAATTTCAGCATCAGAATGGAAGAAGTTCATTTCATTCTCATAAATTCAAAGAAGATGAAACTAAATATCCGAATTATAAAGAGGTAGAAACAGAAATTCAAAAATTAATTTTAGCTAAGAGAAAAACGCAAAGAACAGGATTAGGGAGGTTTTTTTGACATGGAAAAACCAAAATTAATGATTGAGCAATTAATTGAACATTATGAAAACTATTTAAATCTAGGAAATGGCGGGCATGTGGTCTGTTATTTTAACGAAAGAAGAGACGAAAACGTCAGAACGATTTATGAATTTCCTCGAGGCATTTTTTCCTTAAGAAACCTTTCCGGAAGAGCTATTCATTGGAATTATGATCCGAAACAACAGTAACCTTTAAAAATATCCTCTCGTTTTAAGCCAAGAGGCGGTTATAGAGGCGGTTTATTTATGAGTGAGATAAAATTAGTTAGTGTTGGAGTATTAAAGAAAGGCGATACCCTGATCATTGACGGAGCGCCCTGTAAAATCACTGACACGGCAACTTCCAGGCCGGGAAAACACGGACATGCCAAAGTTAACTTAATGGCCGTAGGCATTCTTGACGGCAAGAAAAGGCAGATGGTCCTGCCGGGCCATGATAAAGTGGAAGTGCCGATTATCGAGAAAAAGACGGCCCAAATATTGTCTATCGCCGGAACTACTGCTAACGTCATGGACTTGGAAACTTATGAAACATTTGACATGGAAATACCGGAAGAATTGAAAGCTGAAGTTAAGGAAGGTAAAGAAGTGCTGTATTGGACCATTATGGGCGGCCGAGTGATAAAACAGGTGAAATAAACACATGGTTTACAAGACATTTAATTTTGTAGAAAAGAAGGGAAGAGAAAGGAATGGATCATATCATGAAGATATATCTCGCATGTTTTATGCTTTGGTCGGCAATAAGTATGCTGATCAGCTTGTCAAGGGTTTTGGTTCAGATCATCAGTTAGGCGTATACGATTTTGGCAGCGCAAGCGTAGTGCTTGACGATCTCGCCGGAGATGTTACAATAATTGCCAAGGATGAAAAAAGCATTGAAAAAGTCCGATCGCAATTAGAGCGAGAATTGACAATCTCTTATTCCTTAACAGAAAAAACTACTGGTTAAATTAGAAATCATAAAATGGTAAAATTCGAAGAGGCCACCGCCAGATTAATACGGGGAATTTTTGTCTGCCGCCGCTGCAAAGCTAAAATAAGGGCGCCAAGCTTAAAAGTAAGCCAGGGCAAAATTAAATGCAGAAGCTGCAAATCTACTAAGCTTAGGCCGAAGCGCAAGAAATAAGTTCTTATAAAAATACTCCAAACAGAAAGTATTAAAAAGAATTACAATCATTCTTAAATAGATGTTAAATGCAATTATTCTTTTTGTTCTAAAATACAAATGGATCTTTTTATTCTACTTAGCCATAATTTTATTGCTGATTATTCAACGGAAGAAAATTGACGTGCAGGCAAAGTTTATTTTCTTATACCGCACGAAGCTGGGATTAAAATGGATGGATAAATACGCCAACAAATTCCGCGAATGGGTTATTCTGTCAGGATATATCGGAGTCGGCGCCGGGTTTGTTGGCTTAATAGTTATATCCGTGCTATTAATTAAAAATATTGTTGATTACTTTACTGCCGATACAGCCATCTCCGGAGCTTCTATTGTTTATCCCGGGATGAATATTCCAGGATTGGGAGTTCTGCCGTTCTGGGACTGGATTTTAGCTATTTTCCTGATTGCTGTAATTCATGAATTTTCCCACGGAATTTTAGCCCGGGCGCATAATGTGGAGGTTAAAAATACCGGCATCGTGTTATTCGGGCCAATTCTAGGAGCCTTTGTTGAGCCCAACGAACAAAAATTGCGCAAAGAAAAGGACATCGTGCAATATTCGATTTTAGCCGCTGGATCATTCTCCAACATCATTTTAGCAATAGCAGCTTTACTGCTGTTAAATTTCGCCTTTGCGCCATTGCAGGGAACAATGACTGAACCAATCGGGTTTACTTTCAACAATTACGCCGGAGAAAGAATGCCTTTTGCTCTTGCCGGAATAGCCCCTGGCGCGATTATCACCGGCATCGATGGCATTGAAACCAAGACCTTTCAGGCTTTCAGCGATGAACTTGCCGCTAAAAAAGTTGGCGAAACTGTAACTATCATTACAACAGAAAAATCTTACCAGTTAACTCTAGCGGAAAATCCAGACCGCCCCAAGAAGCCCTTTTTAGGGATTAAAGAAATCCGCAACGAATTCAGCGTTAAAGAGCCCTATACTGCCGGACTTAACCACTTCTGGTATAAGTTAATCGCCTGGTTTACCGGCTTCTTGCGCTGGACATTTTTACTCAGTTTCGGCATTGGCTTGTTTAACTTGCTGCCCCTGCCTATTGTAGATGGCGGCCGAATGGCTCAAGTTTTTTTGTATAAACTGAAGGGAATAGAATTAGGCGAGAGGCGATACCGGCAGGTCAGTTTATTTTTCCTGGCTTTATTGTTGGTTAATTTATTATTGCCTTTATTCAGCAAAATATTTTAAAAAATGTAATTGAATACTGTGGAATTAAATATTTCTGGCTTTAATCACCCGGCTAATTAATTCATACCATTGAAGAGGCATTCGCGCAATAAATGTAATTGAATACTGTGGAATTAAATATTTCTGGCTTTAATCACCCGGCTAATTAATTCATACCATTGAAGAGGCATTCGCGCAATAAATGTAATTGAATACTGTGGAATTAAATATTTCTGGCTTTAATCTCCCGGCCAATTAATTCATACCATTGAAGAGGCATTCGCGCAATTGAAGCAGCTAATAATTTATCCGGCAATTTTAAAGAAGCTGCTATTTCTAAAGCTTGTTTTTTAGCGAAAGGCTGCCGGTGTTTTTTTTTATAAAGATCGATTATTGCATCCCGCAACCCATTTTTAACGTTCTTATCTCTCTGCAGATATAGCTTCTGCCGGATAAACTGGCCCTCATCCAAATTCATTCTGGGAACAATTAAAATTATTTCCGATAACACTCTCGGCGGCGGAATAAAGGCTTGTTTAGGCACTTCAGCAATTAAATTTACTTTCAAAAAAGCCGAAAAAATCGGATGCTTTAACAAGTTTACAGCAAAATTTTTAGGGACCAATAACACTGATAATTCTACCGGCTTAGCTGCGCACAAAAAATGCATTAACGGCTCGCAGATTTGATACGGAATGCTGGCGACAATTTTATTAAAATCGGTTCTAACTGGCAAAATCTGTAGAGCATTATCAATAATTATTTCTACACTATTTCCTAATTCTCTTAAAACTGGCTCAAATCGCGGATCGTTTTCAACGGCAATTACTTTTTGGCTTCTTTTTGCTAACTTAGCCGTAAGATTGCCCCTTCCTGCGCCAATCTCCAAAATTACGTCTGTTTTGGTTATTTGAGCAGTATCAACCATTAAATTGAGAATACTTTCATCAATACAAAAGTGCTGGTCTTTAGAAGCTAATGGAATAATTGATTTAGCTATAGCAACAGATTTCATAGATGCAATAATTTGTTAATAGTTAAAAATGTTCGCTGAATGTATAGTAATTGTGAGTAATTATCGAACTTTATTTCACAATTACTAATAAGTAAATGTGTGTGGATAAATGCACGAATATTTAACACATTTGCTATAAAGTAAAGTTTCCAATTGCCCAGTTGCCCAAAGCTCGTTCAGATTCTGCTGGATAAGCTGATTTAACCAATCAAACATAGATTTTCCAGAAGAATCATTATTAAAAAACGGGGATAATTTTAATCGCTGCATGGATAATCTTGAAAAGACATTGCGCAAAAAAAACGAAGCTGAATTGGAAGAAATTCTTTCGGAAGAAAAAAACATAACTGTTGAAGGGCTTGATCTCAATTCCCAGGACAAAGAACTAATTAAAGAACAATATGGAACTTTCATAGATTCCTTCGTTAGGGAAGAACTCAGGCAGCGAAACAGCTACACTTTAACTGGCGTCATTAAAAATCCGCTGCGGTCGGCATTGAATGAAATAATTGATGATCTTACATTCACTAAATATTTTCAAACCTGGAAGCGCTCTAAAGAAATAGGGTTAACTTTAGCTTCTTTTGCCTTGATTGCGCCGCCTCACGAATTGATCCATGCCGGAGTAAACAAATTGTTTGGCGGAGAAAATAAAGAGATCGTTATTAACACGCTTTATGGCGGATCTCTCTGGGAAAAAATTATTCCTGGGATTGAATCTAAAGTATTATTTCCCCTGCTTGGAGGATACGTACTGCCAGGAGAATATAATTCTACGATTCACGAATTGGCCACGCTGGTTTCACCATATCTTTTAACCCCTTTAGGAATTTATTCAGTCTTAAAAGGCAAAGAAAAAGATTCCCTAGTATTAAGAGTTCTCGGATCTGGATTAATTGCCGGCCATGCCGGCGGCATTCTGGGAGACTGGCGGAGAGCCGGAACTGTAATTCTCGAGCAGGCTGCGCAAGGAATAACGAATTTGCTCGGAACCGACGGCCGTATAGATGAAACAACTATCGGAAAAGCCGCCCTAATAATCGGAGGATTCTACGCAGGATACAAATTGATGAACTTTTCCTACAGATTAATGAAAGGAACTATTAATACTGCGAGAAATTACTTCAGTCCGGATTGAAAAGGTTAGTCTATTTTTAATGTAGTCATGGGGAATTATCCTCATAAGGCTGAATGTAAAAAAAATATTCCCTAATCATTCACTATGTTCAGCTAAATACTTTTCAGCTTCCATGGCCGCCTGGCATCCCGTCCCTGCAGCCGTTATAGCCTGCCGGTATCGTATATCTTGAACATCCCCGGCGGCAAACACTCCCGGCAGATTGGTATGCATGAACCTGTCAACTTGCAAATAACCCTTTCCATCCAAGTTTAATTTTCCCTGGAAAACTTTAGTATTGGGCGCATGGCCGATAGCTAAAAATATACCTTCGCATTTAAAATCAGTAACTTTGCCTCTGTTGTCTTTTAATTTAGCGCCAGTAACTTTTTTGCCATCGCCAATGATTTCAATCACTTCCGTGTTCCAGATTACTTTTATTTTGGAATTAGCCAAAACTCTCTGCTGCATAATTTTAGAAGCCCGGAAAGAATCTTTTCGATGTATGATCGTTATTTTGGAAGCAAATTTAGTTAGAAACAATGATTCCTCCATAGCTGAATCGCCGCCGCCAATAACGATAACTTCTTTGCCTTTATAAAACGCTCCATCGCAGGTGGCGCAAGCGCTGACTCCCCTACCTTGATATTTCTTTTCTGAAGGCAATCCTAACCATTTTGCCGAAGCGCCTGTAGCAATGATTACAGACTTAGTTTGCAGGTTTTTCCCTGAAGCCAGTTTCAATTCATAACCATTCTTAATTGGATTAAATTCTGAAACCAAATCATTTTCAAATTTAGCGCCAAATCGTTCAGCTTGTTTCTTGCACAATTGAACTAATTCCGGGCCTTTAATCCCCTCCGGAAAGCCGGGAAAATTTTCTACTTCCGCCGTTAAAGTTAATTGCCCGCCGTCTTCCGGCCCGGAAATAACTAAGGGATTCAAGTTAGCTCTGGCTGCGTAAATGGCTGCCGTGCAGCCGGCGATGCCGGTTCCGAGAATAATCAGGTTATCCATAATCTTTATTTTCTTTGATAACCAATTCCGACTCCTAGGGAAATTACAGTTGGGAAAAATCCTGCCAGCGCCAGTAAAAGACCACACGCTGCATTGAAATCATGGGTTTCATATTCTTTCAATTTTCTCTTAACTTCTGACGCCTGCTCTAATTCCCCGACACGTCTTGTCGCAAAATCATAAATAGCATCCATAGAAGGCGAGTGACCTTCTCTTCGACTTTGATAAGCTATATTACGCATATCTAAGACCTCTTCGACGCGTTCATCAGTTCTTAATTTATTGTTTTTATCAAATTGATGATACATCACTCCAGCCCCGCTAATCATTCCAGCTAAACCTAAAGATAACATTGCTTTTCTTATATTATTCATATTAATAACCTCCAATAAGTATCTAAAAGTCCAAATCTGCAGGGATTATAAAAACTTTATCTTTCTGTTTATCATATCGCTCACTTTTTGGATTGTGCCCTTTGGTCTAAAGAAATCTTTAAAAACATTCCCGATAACCACCTGAAAGCATGAAGCCATTAAATGAACATATTCTGCCGATAAATTACCAGATTCATTTTAATTTAACTGCTGAAGATCAGTTCTCCGGAAAAGAAACTATCTCGCTGGAAGCTGCAGCGCCGTCTAAGAAGATTCTTCTAAACGGAAAGAATATCCGGATAACTACAGCTTCTTTAGGCCGAACGAAAATTCCTTTAAAAAATATTACCTGTCAGGAAGAGATCATTACCTTAAAAACAGCCTGTCCGAAAGGAAAATTAAAGTTAAACCTGGAATTCCAAAGCCAGTATGGGCAGGTTACCGGGCTGTACAAAAGCAAATACCGCGGCGGGTTTATGTATACTTCACAATTTGAAGCGGCTCATGCCCGGGAAGCTTTCCCCTGCCTTGATGAGCCCGGCGCTAAAGCGACTTTTGATATAAAAATTACCGCCCCAAAGGAATTTGAAGCTCTATCCAACACTGCAATTGTAAATAAAGAATCGAAAAATAACTTAACGGCTTATACTTTTGATACTTCTCCCAGAATGTCTACCTATCTTCTTTATCTGGGGGCGGGAAAATTTGATTCTCTCGAAGAAGTCTTTCAAAACAAAAAAATAAGGATCATCACCGTTCCCGGCAAGGCTAAGAAGCATGGAAAATGGGCCTTGGAAGCTGCAAAGAAATTTCTGGCTTACTTTGAAAACTATTTTAGAATAAAATATCCCCTGGATAAATTAGATTTAATTGCCGTGCCGGATTTCGGCTCTGGCGCCATGGAAAACTGGGGAGCCATAACTTTCCGGGAAGACGCTCTCCTTTATGATCCCAAATCTTCATCCTTGTCAGCCAAGCAAAGAGTGGCCGAAATTATTTCACATGAATTAGTCCACCAATGGTTCGGGAATTTGGTAACCATGAACTGGTGGAACGATCTGTGGTTAAATGAGAGTTTCGCTGATTACATGGCCTATAAGGCTGTTGCGTATCATTACCCAGAGATGGATCCCTGGGCTGACTTTCTTAATAACCGAGTTAGCGGGGCTTACTTTCTGGATTCATTGGATCATTCGCATCCTATCAATGTTAATGTTAACAGTCCTGCCGAAATCGGAGAAGTTTTTGACGCCATCAGTTATTCCAAGGGAGGGATGGTGCTGAGGATGCTGGAAAATTATATCGGCGAAGAAAATTTTCGGAACGGCCTGCATCGTTATCTTTCCAAGTATTCTTATAAAAATGCTGAAGGAAACGATCTGTGGAGAGAACTGGCTCAATTTACCGATAAGCCTGTTGAAAAAATGATGGACAACTGGTTAAATCTGGTGGGTTTCCCGCTGGTGGAAGCCAGCTTAAACGGCAAAAAACTAAAACTGTCGCAAAAAAGATTCCAATTCATTAATAAGAAAGATAACCAAGACAAAAAAGATAACCAAACCTGGCTTATTCCCATCTCTGTGGATCATAGTTATATTTTAATGGAAGAGAAGTTTTTGGAAGTTGACAGAAAAGGCTGGTTAAAAGTTAACCAAGGCCAAACAGGTTTTTACAGAGTAAAATATTCTCCTGAATTAGCCGAGGAATTAAAAAATTCTTTTGGTAAATTAAACCGGCTGGATCTCTGGGGCATTTACAGCGATTTCTTTGCTTTATGCCTGGCCACAGAGGTTAATTTAAACCATTATCTGGAACTAGTAGGGCTGTATAATGGCCAAGACTACCTTGTCGTTTCGGAAGTTCTGGAAAATTTAACCAAATTGTCAATATTAGGTGAGTTTCCTAACGTAAAAGAAACCTCTGATAAATTTTGCGGGAATTTATTAAATAAATTTGGCTGGGAAAAAAAGCCAGGCGAGAACGAAACTGATGGAACGCTTAGAAGCGCCGTAATTGGAAAATTAGGGATTCTGGAACATCAGAATGTTCTGGAAAAAACGCAACAATTGTTTGAACAATTTTTAAAAAATCCAGAATTAGTTGACCCTGATTTAAAAGCTACCCTTTACCGGCTGGCGGCCTGGCAGGGCGGCGAAAGGGTTTATGATATACTCTTAAACTTATACAGGAAATCAGAAGATCCGCAGGACCAGGTTCAATTGCTGGCTTCGCTAGCTTATTTCAAGGACAAAAAACTGTTAAAAAGAGCCTTGGACTTAGCGCTTTCGGGTGAAGTGAGACATCAAAATATAGTCTATTTAATCGCTAGCATGTGCAGAAATCCGCAGGGAAAGAACTTAGTCTGGCCCTGGATTAAATCTAATTATGCCCGGATTAAAAGCATTTATTCGCATTACGTCTGGCACTTCAATTCTATCTTGGAAAACTTAAGCCTTCTAGCTGACTCCAAATTAGGTTCGGATATTAAAACGTTCTTGGAGAAAGATCCCATCCCTGGAACACAAAGAGCTTTGTCGCAGATGATGGAAAGAATGAATATTTATGAACAGTTTTTGAAGAAGAATAATAGCTGAATCTCTTGAACTGAAGGTTAGTTATACCTTTCAAATTTAATATTTTGGGGATCAACTCCTTTGTTGAGAAGCAATTCTTTGGTTTCCAATACTAACTCTTTTAACCCGCAAATATAAAACGTTTTGTTTTGCAAATCCTCGCCCAGATGATCCTGCGCATGCCCTTTTCTCCCATTCCAGGCGCTTCTGCTTAACACCGGAATATATTCAAAATTATTATAACGCGCTTTAAAACTTAACAATTCTTCATGAAATAATAAATCTGAGGCAGTTTTATACCCCATAATTAGCCTGAATTTTTTCGCCGGATGATGAAGCAGATGCTCTTTAATCATCGAATATAACGGCGCAATTCCCGTGCCGGCGCCAATGAACCAGTGGTCGTTACCTGTCTTATCATCAAATACAAAATGGCCGAAGGGGCCTTTTACAGCTATTTCATCTCCCGCCTTCAAGTTTCTGAAGATTTCTGAAGCAAAGCCGCCATCAACCAGTTTAACGCCAAGATCTAATTTTCCCCTTTCGCTGGGCGGATTGAGAATGGAATATGAACGCGGCTTCTGCGCATTACCTGCTTTGAGAATTAGCGTAACAAATTGCCCGGCTTTAAAGAAAAATTCATCAGGCGATTTAAACGACAACAACAGCGCATCCGAAGTTAAGTTCTCTTTTGAAATTAATTTAGCATTAAAGTTAAACACCATAAACTCTGTTCCAGACAAGGCTATTTAAATAACTTTTGAAACGAAATGTTTCCACTTAAGGCACTATATTCTATAAATTTGGAGTTAAAAAATAGAATGTGGGCTTTGGCTATTCACGTACATTCGCTCTGCCTGGATTTTTATAATCTGCAAAAGCATCTGCCACTAAATTAAAAAGATCAGGTGATTTAGCGCATATTGTTGCTACTTTAACTACAAAATCATCTACTTGTGTTGGCCAATTAGCTTCAACCAAAACCTTAGATTTTTGATTCAATAAATTTTGAAGTGATGCCCGATCATAAACCTATAATGCCCCGCTTCCAACATTACAAAAAGATTGCGCCCATTCTCTGGTTTCAAGTCCTCTCTGTTGTAAATATTTTGCTACTTCAGCAGGATCAACATGGCAGTAATTCCTAATCGTATCCAATGGCAAATACCCTAGAGGTTTCTCTGGTCCTACGTCTAATAAATCACTCAAATGCCTGCCTTTCGACTCATCATTAAATGGATTTTCACTCATGCTTTATTAGAAACAGTTATCAGTATTTAAATCTTACTACTCGTACGTGGTTAATTGGCCCCACGATGAGTGCCAAAGCCCTTTAATTCCTTAATCGCTTCGTTCTTTTGATTAACAGACTCTAAATTTACTTTCGGAAAGGAATATAACCGCGATCGTAGATGTTATCCCAAAAATCTATTTCAATAATGCAGGCTTAAATGTTTGAAGATATTTCTCTACTCGCTCATTTCGTTCTGGATTAGCTTTTTCACCTAAAGAATAATAAGTTTTTTCCACCATTTTGCCCCAGGAAAATTCCCCCTGCTCCTGTTCAATAGCCTGGACAGTTATCTCTTGCGTCAAAACCCCTTTCCGCAAATGATAGTAAATGCTCCGTTGGGTAACCTGGGGGAAAACTTCATTGTAAATCCGGGCAATCTGATAGCCATAGCCTTTCTTTAAGTAAAACAAAATCTCTAAAATATTCTGCCGAATAATGCTTTTAGTAGGTCTCCCCCTCATTTAGTTAAAAAAGTGAAAAAGGTTTATATGTGTTTTGGACTTAAGAATTTCTAGCCAAAACTTTATAAAGTGTATAACTATTTAATTAACTGGGGGTGGAATGATATGGTTATAAATATTAAAACTAAACACTGGGGAAATTCTGTAGGAGTTATAATTCCCAAAGAAATCGTAGGAGATTTAGCTATAACTCCTGGCGATGTTGTTACCATAGAAATCCAGAAGAAACAAAATGTATTAAAAGAATTATTCGGAGCTATTCCTTTTAAAAGAACCACTGAGGAGATTCTGAAGGATGTTAGGAAGAAATTGGAAGGAGAACTTATATGAAGAAGTGTTTGGACACCTATGCTCTTGTTGAAATCGGCAAAGCTAATCCTAAATTTACAGTTTATTTTGAAGAAGAACTTGTAATTACCGATTTAACCTTGGCAGAATTTTATTTTGTTATCCTGAAAGAAGATAATCAAAAAAGCGCCGATTACTGGTTTAGAAAATTAGAACCATATAGTGTTGGTGTAAACAAAGAAATTCTCAAAACAGCTATGGATTACAGATATAATAATAAAAAAAGAAGAATTTCTTTCTTTGATGCTGTAGGTTATATTTATGCCGTGAAAAATAATTTAATCTTTGTTACCGGCGACAAGGAATTTGAAAATATTAAGAAAGTGGAATTTAAAAAATAATGTCCAAACCAGCTCTTTCCAAACAGCAGCAAAAGCTCATCGCTTTAGAACGAATGGAGCAATTATTTCAGGAAGCTGAGCAGGCGTTTTCTGTCAATAAAACCTTGGCTAACCGGTACATCTCTTTAGCTAGAAAGATTTCCATGAAAACCAAAGCCAAAATTCCCTTAAAATATAAGCGGAGATTTTGCAAGCATTGTTATAGTTATTTGCGGCCGGGAGTTAATTCCAGAATCAGAACCGGTCAGGGCAAAGTAATTATTTCCTGTTTTGAATGCAAGAAATTTACGAGAATACCGCTGAAGAAATCATAAAACACCAGCTTTAAAAGTATTAAATATCTATAAACAATAAAAAATTCTTGGAACATTTTATATAACCCCCTTTTCTGGATTATATTCTATGAAAAAATGGTTTATTTATCCCGCAACTGAAGAGAGATTAAATCATCGCCTTTTAACGGCAGACAATGGCGTTGCCCTGATGTATGCAGAAGGCCCAAACGAAAATTTTCCTCATTTCTTGGGAAGATATAACCCGGGAGCAATAATGGGAATTTCATTCTATGTAAAAGGCTGGCCTAATTTCATCTCTTTAGAACTTACGCCTGCGGCTGGAAAAATAAAACCTGCGCTTAAGGATGCCTCTTTCCTTAAAGCTGATCTGTTCAGCGGCGCAGTGAAAGAAGCCAGAATGTATGCCGCTGCCGCAGCCCTTAATGCCGCCAGAAGGCAGGATCGGCGCCTAGGCATTCTTTATGCCGTTGCCCTGCTTAATGGCGAAGCTGAAGAGAGAATAAATCCTAAAACTATCTTCTCCAGCGTTGATATTGCCAAAGTAGCCGGCATGGCCTGTGAAACAGCCAGCAGAGAAATGTCTGAATTACGCTCGTCTGGAAAGGCAGTTAAAATTGGCCGGGCTTATTTTATTACTGCGGCTGGAAAAAATCTCCTGGATCAGCAGGTGTTGGAAGACATAGTTATTTAATCCTAAAACCTTTTTCCGTGATACACTTTCTTCTCTGTATCAGCCACCACCTGCCTGATAGCATCCAAAGCATCAATATTAGCGCTAATGCTGTCAATCCCCTGGTGCACTAGAAATCTGGCCATTTCCAACTTGCTTCCTGCCTGTCCGCAAATGGAAGTGGGCACGTTAAATTTCCTGCAAACTTTAATCACTTTGGCCATTTCGCCGAGAACTGCCGGATGCAATTCATCGAAAAGAGGCGCGATTTTCTGGTTGTTTCGATCAATTCCCAAGGTCAGCTGGGTTAAATCATTGGTGCCAAAGGAAACAAAACTAATGCCCTCTTTGCATAATTCTTCAATAATCCAGCAAGCTGCCGGTGTTTCAATCATCACTCCAAAGTCAATGGCTTTAACCGGCTCTAAACCAACTTCTCTCATGATCGCCTTGGCTTTTTGCACTTCTTCAACTCTGATCACAAAAGGCAGCATCACGCCAATATTTTTCAATCCCTCATAATGCAGCTCTCTGATAGCTGTAAATTCAGCGCGAAGAATTTCCGGCTCATCCAACAATCTTCTTATCCCATGCCAGCCGATCATCGGATCGGTTTCCTTTGGCTCTTTAGAGCCGCCCTGCAAATTTCGATATTCATCCGACCGCATGTCTGAGCAGCGCACCCAGACGGGTTTATCTTTAAAGGCTTTGGCTATCCTGCCTATTCCGCTCTTCAATAATTTGACATAGGCTTCTGGCTTTCCCTGCCGGATATATTCTGCCGGATGAATGCCGCCGGAAGCAATCATGATTTCAGATCGTACTAATCCCACGCCATCGGCGCCGCTGGCTGCAGCCTTGCCAGCAATTTCCGGAAGATCAAGAATAACTTTTATTTTAGTTCTGGTTTTAAGATTGGCCACATTGACCGCACTAGCCGCTTTTTTTTTCTGCACAATCTCAACTTTACCCTGATAAACAACTCCCTTAGAAGCATCTACGGTAATTAACTGGCCGTCTTTTAATATTTTGGTTCCCTGCTCGGTTCCCACAATGCAAGGCGTGCCCATTTCCCTGCTTACAATAGCAGCATGGCAAGTTAAGCCGCCTTCATCTGTGATTATTGCTCCGGCTTTCTGCATGGCTGGAACCCAGTCAGGGGTAGTCATTGGCGCCACCAAAATATCGCCTGCAGAAATTTTATTTAATTCCTCCGGGCTTAGAATTATTTTAACCTTTCCAGAATAAATTCCCGAGGCGGCGGTATCGCCATGTAAAATAATCTGGCCTTTCTCTAAAACCGCTTCTTCCCGTGGCTTATTTTCTTTAAAAGTTGTAACGGCTCTGGACTGAACAATATAAATCTGCCCTTTCTCGACCGCCCACTCGATATCCTGCGGCTGGCCATAATGAGTTTCAATTTTTTGGCCATAGCGCGCCAGCTCTTTAATAATGGTGTCGGGAATAACCTGCTGCTTTTGTTGATGCGCAGGAATACTTCGCTCAAGATTATTTCCTTTCTCGTCCCGAAACAAACCAACTTCTTGTTTTTTTATTTCGGCAGTTTTGATCGTTCTGGTTTTTTTGTCAACAAGATACAAATTAGGATTAACTTTGCCGCCAACAACATACTCCCCCAACCCGTAAATGGCTTCAATCACTATTTCAGCCGGGTTGTTGGTAGCCGGGTTGACCGTAAACATTACCCCGGATTGTTCAGAATTAACCATCACTTGAATAATCGCGCTGATTAAAACCTTGTCATGGGGAAATTTATTTTTCTGGCGGTAATAAATAGCCCTGGCAGTAAATAAGGAAGCCCAGCAGTCCCGCACGGCTTTAACTACCTCGGTTTTGCCTTTAACATTGAGAAAAGTAGCCTGCTGCCCGGCAAAACTGGCTTCCGGCAAGTCTTCGGCAGTAGCCGAACTTCTCACAGCCACAAATGTTTCCTTGGAATCTATCAATTCAGACGCTTTGCGAACATCAGAGCCTAGAATTTCATAAGCATGCTTTATGGCTTCTTCGATATCTGAAGGAATTTTAGTGGAAACAATTAATTTTTGGACCTCTTCAGCGGTCTGCTGCAATTTGGCCGTATTGTTGATATCCAGATTTTTTAGCAGATTATTAATTTTAATCTTAATCCCGGCCTCCTCAATAAATTTCTTATAGGTTTGAGCTGTAATGCAGAATCCCGGTGGAATCGGCAGCCCTAGATTATACATCTCACCGAGGTTAGCCCCTTTTCCTCCCGCTATAGGAATAGAATTTTTATCTAACTCTTTAAACCAAACAATGTATTTCATGAACTGCCCCTGACGAGCATTTTCCTTTTTCTTATAAATTGTAAAATTATTCCAATAATTAAAACTATGAAAGCAATGCTCCAAAATAAGAGAGCAAATGGTAGTATAAATGCGCCATATAACATGCATAACCCATCTGGTGGTCCGGCTAGGCATGGAACGATTCCAAAAATTACTGCTGTTATAAAAACTGGAACAGAAATAATATAAATTAAAGCGGAGGCAAAGATTATTTTATTACTGAGCTTCTTCTTGAAACCTATATTTAGATAATAAATGCCTGCTAAAAATACAGAGATGATAAATGGAAAAGCAGTAGATAATGCAGCTAGACTTAAAAAAGCCATAAGGCTTATTACAGAACTTACAGAAAGATCATTAACCAAAGGATAAATAAAAGCTGGTAAAAAGAAAGTTAGAATTATTCCAAATAACAAAACGCCAGTTAATAAATAAATTCCTCGATCCTTAAATCCCATATTTACCTTTTTTTATAAATTAAGAAATGAAGCTATTTAAACGTTGCTGATTTTGGCTGATTTTGGCTTTAAACTCCCTAATAACAGTATAAACCGGCCCTTTGGGAGTTAATTTGCTGCCATACAGGATAAAACGGTTTACCCTCATTCTTCCAAAGGTAAAATCGGCATATTTAGAAATTATCTTTTTAAGTTTATTCTTGTCTTTTAATAATTTTATTCTAGCTAGAGTTAAATGCGGCTGGTAAGGTTGGTTATCCTTAATCTGGAATTTTAATTTTTCACGGATTAGTCGAGCCAATTCGGTTAATTCCCGGCCTGGCGATCCAACCCAGATAATTTTAGGCGGTCGGCCAAAAGAACCCAATCCCCGCGCATCGGCTAAAAAGGGCTTGAAATTAATTTCCTGCAGAGGATTGACAACTGCGTTTAGATTGGCAACTTCGCCTAAATAAGCCAAAGTAAAATGCAGATTTTCCAAAAGAACAAAAGAAAAATTCCCCCCGGTTTGCCGCAATTGCTCATAAACCGGCTTAAGTTTAAATTTAATTTCCTCGGAAAGCGGAATTCCTACAAATAATCTCATTCTTAGTTTTCGCCAAAATCTTCCGTATCTTCGTAAGCTTGTTCTTCTTCAGGCTGTTCCATTTCTTCTTTAGATACTGTAGCATACTTTGATTCACGCACCGGCTTTTCTAATTTTTCCACTACTTCAGCAAAGCCCACTTTAGGCAGAACTTTAGTTACTTTAATCTTAACATAATCTCCTTTTTTAACACTGGGAACAAATAAAACAAACCCATTCACTCGGGCGATGCCATCTCCTTTCTCGCCGACTGATTTAATTTCCACTTCATGTATCTCACCAACTTTTACTGGCGCTTCTTGGCTATTCATAATTTATGTCCTCCATTAATTGTTATTTTTATTCTAAAAATAAGTCTTTTACTATAAAAAGGTATGCGTAATGAAATAAAAACCCCAACCGCCAAAAAGGGCTGGGCACAAGAAAATAAGAAACATGAAAGCTGACAACGATCAGATTAGCTTAAGTTAAAAATGGCATTAAAAAAATATAAAAAATAAATAAAAATTTAAGCTACATCCCTCAGCCCATTTTCGGTAACTTCAAAGCAAACTTCCGCGTCAGGTAAATTTGGCGCATCAATCAGTTTAGCTACTCGTGTTCCTTTCTTGCCTTTCCTCAAATAAATTCTAAAAGTAGAGGCATGAGCCACGATATGCCCGCCAATGGAAGTTGTTGGATCGCCAAAAAATTGGTCCGGCTTAGCCATCACTTGGTTGGTTACATACACGCAAATGTTATGCGAACTGGCAATTCTGGATAACACATGCATGTGCCGGTTCAGCTTTTGCTGCCGTTCAGCTAACGTCCCGCGGCCAATAAACTCCGCCCGGAAATGAGACGTTAATGAATCTACAACAATCAATTTAACTTTTTTGCCCTGCTCGGTGATTAAACTGTCTATTTTTTCGGCTAGCAGCATCTGGTGGTCAGAATTGTAAGCCTTAGCGACCATGATTCTAGCCAAAGTTTGATCTGAGTCCAAATCGGCGCCAACAGCAAACTGCTTAATTCTTTCCGGCCTGAAAGTGTTTTCCGTATCAATATACACCACAGTAGCTTCAGGATCAGAAGCTAAAGTGTTAACTGCCAGAAGGTGGCCCATCTGCGTTTTGCCTGATCCAAATTCACCAAAACATTCAGTAATGGCCCCGGTTTCAAACCCGCCGCCCATTAAAGCATTAAAAGCTGCGCTGCCAGTGTTTATTTTAGTAACTAACTCGCGCTTCCTCAGGATTTCCGTGCCAGTTTCAAAGCCCATTTTCATACTATCGCGGGCGGCATTGATCATTTTTCTGGCTACCGATTCAGAAACGCCAGTCGTTTCCACGATTTCACCCAATGTAGCCACGGCAACGGACATTAAATCACGAAACCCGGCAGACTCTAGTTTCTCGGCCGTAGCCGCTCCCACACCCGGCAAATCCTTTATAGTCAATTTTTCCATTTTTAATTCCGATTTAGTTTTTGGTTCTTTCACAAACTCTTCTTCAAATAATAATTCTTGTTCCATTTTTCATTACCTCGTTTATATTAATTTAGATCTTAAACAAATCTTGTTCGTTTAAAACCAGATATTCAAAAGCTTTCTGCATTACCACTTGGGCTTTAGGCAAGTCGCTGACACGGAAAGAGTTGGTAGACTGCCAAATCCCATTTTTATCAGCATACCTCCTGTCCAAAGAAATGGTTCGATATTCGGCCTCTTCTCCATCTGCTCTTTGGCCTTTATTCAGCCAGACCGTTGCCGAAATAGCTCCTGCCCTAAACTTTTTTTCCGGCGCATTGCCCGGTTTTTCTATAGTTTTCACTACTGGTGTATTCATTTTAGATACCTCGTTTCCTTATCGGATTTTATTTCAACCCACCTGCGATGTTCCGCCGTGGCGAGGAGCAACCAATTTTTGATTGCTGTATTCCTAGGAAGCAAGGTTATTTATATAGTCTAGCCGGGGTTGTCCAGTGGGTAGTGGCTTTTTATTATTTTCAAATAGAACCAAGTTATCTAAATGCGGTAATAAAGAAATAACCAAAAGCAATTTAACCACATTTGACTACTTATGGGAATTAGAGGAAATTCTCTCAAAATCTGGCAAAAACAAGCGGCTCTGTAGAAAATATAGCAGCCACCATTACAGAAAGTAGGAGTTTGATTAAAATATTTTAGCGATTTTTGAATAAAAGTTGAATTATGCAACACCACAAGAGAAATCAAGCCGGGATTTTGTCAGTAACAGATCCAAAAAATTAGCAAAATCCTTATTTTTCAAAGTTCTCTATACTAAAATGCCCTAGATTCCGAACAAATAATGGTATTTTGTATATACAAAAATCCGTGGTTATGTTCGAAAGTTAAGGATTTTTAGTATATGATGATAAACAAACTTCTCGCTAACGCTCGACCTAAGGATAAACATCCGGGAGCATAACACTCACCAAGCTTCGCTCGTCATCCTCAAATGAATAGACTTTTCTCATTAATCTTCAATTAAATTTCACTCGTTCTTTTTCTCTGTAAGAATTTTATCAACAACATCTTTTGGTGCTCTACAGTCATTTAAGCGATCTCCTAACAAAATAAACTCCTCATCCAAACCATTGCCTCTTCGGTCGTAAAATTTAACTTTTGCAATAATTCCTTCAGATGCAGAAAAGTAATGTATACTTAAAAAATCGTGCCCCCAATTTACGTTCGGGCTGGCGGATTAAGGTTCAAACCCAAAATAGACCAAGTTTTTTTTCTTAATGCTTTAGAAGGATTATAAACTCCCCCCATAGCACCGACACAACTCATATCGTGTTCCCCTTGACCATGACTTTCTAACATAAAATCAGAATTAACTACATAAGCAATATCTGGAACCGGACTTCGATTAACCCTTATCCAAGTCTGGCCCGGAACCATCCACCCTTTATCCTTTATAACAAAAAAATATTTTGGTCCATAAAAAAGGCTGTCGGCGCTACTTCCATCATGCTCGCTCAAATATACTTCTAAATCTCCTCTAATTTCAGGGGAATATGGTTTGAACAAATCATTAAAATCCATAGACTAAGAGAATAAGTTAAATTTTATAAAGACATATGTTCGCCAGCCCTCACCTTATTTCTAAAACTTCCTATCCGCCCACGCACGATTTTTTAACTCTTCGAAAACAATATTCTTTGTTTTCTCGTTCCCTCAGCTCTGAACTCTCCGGTCAGAAAAGTCTAAAGCCTTTTCGGGTCGAGTTCGAGGAGTGAAGAGCCTAACATCATTATATTTAAAAAACTGAATTTTCTGCACTAGCAGAAAACATTATTGAAATTAGAGTTAAAGAATTATTTGAAGATAATTATTTCGTCCTAAACCTAAACGTCTTAAACCCAATATTGCCTTTCTGCTCAATAATTTCCTTAATCTGCCTCTGATGTTTTTTTAATTCTGAACTATCAGCTTTCACATCCAGAAAATGGATTCCAGTAATATCTCTATTATCCAGCCCTTCAAAAACCACATAATCTATAGGATCGCCGATAAATTTGCATTCCGAAGCTTTGAACGGAAATCCTTCCAAATAAGGGGCAAACATCTCAGTTATCTTGCCTTTAATGCCTGCCCGCTGCTTGTCGGCAATCTCTGAACGTAATTTTTCCAGCTTCTCTTTCCATTCCTGTTCTTTTCTAAACTGGCCCCATTTATAGAGAAGATAACCAAAAATAGCCGCAATGATAACAAAGACTAGCAATTCCTGATTAATCATGGGCGATATTCCGCGCCATTAAACATTATTGGATCAGCGCCAACTGTTCCGTTATACATCCGAACCTGGACTTTAGCCTTTTCTAACATCTTTAACGCAGAACCGATAGATTCCTGCCATCGTTCAGGAATTTGCTGAATCAACTGCTGATGTCCAATCACCGTTTTGATGCCTGAAGCGATTATTGCTTTAGCGCAGGGAGCGCAAGACAGCCAAGGCGCGTAAATTGCCGCTCCTTTAGTGGCTTTTCCCAGATAAGCTGCGGTAAAAATGGCGGCTTGCTCCGCATGAATAATATTTTCATACTTCCAAGTCTTGTCTGCCAGCAGTTCATCAGTAACTTCTACACCTGAAGGAAAGGAATTAACCCCAAAAGTAATCTCTTTAATGAAATCAGCTGACACAATCAAAGCTCCGGTGTTGGTTGCCGGATCCTGGCTGAGAAGCCGGGCATAATTATAAGTTTTAACTAAATTTAACCGCTGCTGTTCGCCCTCAATTGATTCTAATCGCTGGCCCAAACTCATTTTTCTATTCGGGCCAATTCTTCTTTAGGGTCGGCTTTTTCCACAAATTGAACGTTAAACTCTAAGCGTTCAAACATATCATTTTTCTTAACACGGCCGCGCAATTTCAGCTGTTCGCCCAATAATTCCGTCTTAACATCATCAAAACCAACTGCGCCATCCTTAAACTGAGCCATTTCCTCCTCTGATTTAGCTAGCAGATGGTTGGCTTGATTTTTCCAAAAAACGCAGCGGATATTTCCCGTGCCATCATCTAATACCAAGTTCATAACATAGGACAGCGCCGGCTGAATATTTTCGCCATCCCGCAGTTTCCGGCCGGTTTCCGGATGAACCAAAAAAAAGCGCGGATCAAATACTTGAACCACCGTCCCCATTAATTCAACATTCTGTTCGTCAGTTTGCAACTTGCCGATTTCTTTTCGCGCATAGTCTTTTTGCGCCAGAGGCTCTCTAACTGCAGCGATAACCAGGCCAGCCGGGTTAATCTCCATGCTGCCCCTATCGCCCAAATGCAGCTCTTTTCCCCCATTATTGTCTTTGACATAAGCATCTTTTAAGACAATTAAATCTTGTTCCTTAATGCCCGACAGGCTTTCCACCTGGTCGTTCCAGAACACCACTCGGACAGTCTCAGTTTCATCACCAATAATTATAGAACATACCTTGCCTGCTCTTCCATTCTTGTTAAATTCCCTGACCTCAAATTTTTTCAACACTTTTCCCGCAGTAGAAACGCTTCTCATTCCTGAATACAACTCTCTAATTTTCATTCTTTCCTGCGAACTGGAGGTTAAATTAATGCCTAACTCATTGGCAATGATATGGGCTGCTCCTTCTTCGCTGACCAGCCCTGATAACTCATTAATTTTAGCGTGGATTTTTTGGTCTAATTCATTAGAATTAATACTGCCAGCAGTAATAATCTTTTCCTTAACTTCATCTAAGGGTATTTTATACATAAGCTAAAGAGGAATGAAAATAATTTATAACCATTTGTATTTTGAAAGCTATACAAGTGAGTTTGACCTAGCTATATTCAATTCTTAAAACTCAACATAACCAGAACATTAATAAAGATAAAAAATTCCCTTAAAAAATAATAAGCTCGGAATAAAGTAGTTTTACGCTTAGCCAACAAATGAACTATAATCTTCCTTATTCAGACCAAGAATTAATACCTAAAATTAACTGCAGCCAAGAAGAGCTAGAGTTGTTTAAGGCAGCGCAAAAAAAAGCTCTTCGCGAAGCAGAAGCTTATAAAAAAAGATTTTTCTCCAAACAAATAACTATTTTAGGAATCAGCGGAAGCATGAGGAGGGTTAATGATTGCCCGCAGGAACATTCCACCACCGAATGGCTCCTGGAAGCTGCCCTGAAAAAAGCCAGAGAACTGGGCGCCAAAACAGAAATTTTAAGGCTAAGAGACAACAACATACAGCCTTGCAAAGGCTGCTACTCTACTACCAATACGCAATGCCATTTTCCTTGTTCTTGTTATCCCTTAGGCAAGTATGGAGACGACATGACCAACAAATTATATGGAAAAGTCCTGCAGAGCGAGGGTATAATTTTTGCCACCCCGATACATAACTTTAAGATCTCTTCTTTGATGAGCTTATTTATTGACCGGCTCATCAGTATGGATGGGAGCTTAAGCCCGGCTAATCCCCACGAAGCTAAAAACAGGGAACTGAATATCAAACACACTAAATTTATAGAATTAACTGCCAGCGACCAAGTGTTAGGTTCAGGGTTCCTGAGAAGATTTACTGGAAAAGTCGCCGGCATTATTGTAAGCGGACATGAAGCCGGCGCGGCCATGACCATTTCCTCTCTGTTCATGACTTTAAACCATTTTGGAATGATCTTCCCGCCCTTTTCTAACATGTACGCTATGGGCAACATCTTAAACAGCACTCATGCCGACAAGAAAAAATTAGAAACCAACGAATATGCCGAAGAAGCGCAATTGCTGGCAAAAAATGTTTTTAATACCATCAAAATAGTAAAACAAAATCCACAATGGTTCTGGGAATACGATGCGCATGCTAATTAATACAAACAAAAAATGGCAACACTAATCCTTGGTCTGGATTTGATGTTTTGGGCTGCTGCAGTCTTAACTCTAATTTTTTTTATAGACTTGTCCACCTGCTGGTGGTATAATAGCTTAAATTGGGGGCCGCTTAAAAAATACCGGGATAAATTAGTAAAATTCCATCCCTATACCAGAAAGATCCTTATTGCGCTGGTGATTATTCATTTTATATTGCATGTTTTATTTCAAGCTTATGGGATTGTATTTTAAACAAAATTAAGGTGACAGCATGAAAAAGTTTTGGAAATGCAAAATTTGCGGAGACATCCACTATGGAAATGCCGGACCGGAAGTCTGCCCAACCTGCGGGGTTAAAAATGCTTATGTGGAAACCAGCAAACCCGAAGCAAAAAAGAGCATGGGAATTTAAATTAGATAGGAGGTAAAAAATGAAAAAAATATTGTGTATTATATTATTGCTAATGCTGGCTCTGGTCGTCAGTGGATGCACTGGACAGCGAACGACACCGCCGGCCACGACAGCTCCAACTGGAGAAATTAAAGAATTTGAAATAACCGCAAAACAGTTTAGTTTTGAACCAAACGTTATTACAGTAAATAAAGGCGACAGAGTCAAGCTGAAAATAACCAGCGTTGATGTAACTCATGGCTTTTCCATCAATGAATTTGGGGTAACCCAAAATCTGGAGCCTGGAAAGACGGCAACCGTTGAATTTGTTGCTGACAAATCCGGAACGTTCCCCTTTTACTGTTCGGTAGTCTGCGGCAGCGGCCATAGCGGAATGAAAGGACAGCTGGTAGTTAAATAAACACCGCCCGGAATAAATTTTATTTTAAATTTTATTTCCAAAATTTTGTTCAAATTCTAAAAATTCTTTCAAAACCCCTAATTTCTGGGCTTTTTTCCAGCCGGCAGGAACTCCCGCCGACTGACGAGCTTTTTTAACCGTGCCGCCCTGCGACTGCAGATAATTTATCTCGGCAATTTCATGCTCAATTACCGGAATTCGCAGCTGTTCTGGCACAGAAATGGAAACCAATACTATCAGGTCGTCTCCAAAATATCTGCTGGAACCAATTAATCCCTTTTTATTTACAATAAAAACTTTAGCTGAATGCCCGCTTAATCCCCCGCTATAAGTAAATTTGGTTGCATAAACTATCGAGAATTTTGAATAATTAATTTTTTATCGACAAAATTCTCTAAGAGACTGTGAAATAGTCGAGATTTTGTCAGTAACAGATCAAAAAATTAACAAAATCTCTATTTTTCAAAGTTCTCTATCAAATATTTCTCCTTAACCTGAGAGATTAAAGCCGAAATTTGGTCTTTAATTTGATCATACCGGGCAAACCAATGACGAACAACAGCAGAGGCTTGTTTTGGTAATTCCGCTTCCAATTTTTCCCGGAAGGATTTCCAATAAGTCTCCAGCTGAAAACAAGCTTTTTCAAAATAGCTTAAGGTTACCGGAATCCCCAAACAGATAGCGCCGATTTCTTCCCTAAATTGATCAAATTTTCTTAAATCAAGAAAAGAAACAACGATTTCTTTTCTGTTCAGAAATAAAGTAGTTTCTTTATTTCTTGAATCAAATACGGCGATATCGCTAAAAACCCCCATGATCTCGTTTCTTAACTGTTCTCGAATCGCTTCTAATTGTTGTGTAACTTCTTGGCTCATAATTTTCAATAGAACTTTAAACTATAAATTTTTGATAGTGTAATCCTTTGACTGATAAAAACTATTTATTTAAGATTATAACTAACTAAGGAATCAGTCAGATATTAACACTGCCAAATTTTTTTGGTTAAGAGCCTATTTCAGAAAGAATTTAAGAAAGTTGTTCTTTAAATGATTGCCTAGAAAAAAGGATTATTATAAATATCCAAAATGCCATTTGAAATAAATCACTTCCGATGGCCCAAGAAGCGTCCGTAATATCTGAAGAACTAATTTCTGCTAATTTCAGTAGCGGATTAACATCATTAATAATATCCAATACATTTTTAATCAAAAATCCAATTGAACCATATAACATTAGTTTTAAAGCAGATGATTTCATTTGCCAAACAGATATAACTCCAATGAAAACTATGACGCTTGAAATCATGGCTATAAGGCCAATAAACAGATCATATATACTGCTTTGAGTTTCCACATTAAAAGACTTAGCTAATAAATAATTAACCCATTGATAACCCCATGTTGAGAATAAACCAACAGTTATTACTAATAATAATATACACATTATCGTTATAAACACTGGTCTTTTTTTGTCCATATACTAATAATAATAGATTGCTCTTATTTAAAGTTTACGATTGATAGGGCTCTGTAGAAAATATAGTAGCCATCAATCTATAGGCCTTTGTGTTATTTAGTGTATTAATTTAGCAAAGGGATATAATAGAAAGGTGTTATTATTTTACACCAATTAACGCATTTCTCTATACGAAGCACCTTAGCTTGGTGATATCCATCTGACTAGGGGCTTGTCCCTCTAGTCACTTCACTTCGTTCCGTTCGTGACTTTCCTATGGAAAGTTACGGGGAACGTCAGCTATTGGCCTATAAAAACCAGTGCTGAGTCTGATGGCTACCGAACGGAGTGAGATTTTCTACAGAGCCTATTCTCAACTAATTAAACCCTCTGAACCAAATCTCAACCCCAGCTCATAAATTACCGGCCGGCCTTTGATTAGATAATTGCCCGGGCTATTAACACAAAATGCAGCTGCGCCACTAATAATTCCCTCTTTGCATAACTGCCAGTGGCTTAATTTATTTTCATTAACACACTGGTCTAATTCTGTAGAATCTGTACATTCTTTAACTAATTCTCTGGCTTCCTGCTCCAGCTGAGCGTATTCATCAAATGAATAATCCAAATCAACAGCCGCATTAGTCAAATATTCATACTTTTGAATTTTATTTCCCGGAACTTCAATAATTTTATTTTCGCCAACTCCCCGCATTACTTCTTCACTAAAAGTTATCTCCTTCTGGATAATTCTGGCGCCAATCAATTGGCTGGCTACTTCTTTAACGACGGGGATGCACCATTTATCTCCATTATTCCAAATATTTCTGCCGGCAATCTGCCCGCACGGGGAATTTTCAGAGAATCCCCCCTGTTTAGCTAACAATAACACAACTTCCCAGCCGGCATCACGAGCCTTTTGGTCTAACTCTAACAAATCAATCTCCGCCGGCTGCAAAGTTTTAGCCATTAAATCCAGATGCCACAAGCCTGCCGGCTCCTGCTGAACAGTGTAGCTTTTAGTGGCTATTAAAAAAATGCCCACGGCTAACAAAATCCCGAACATAATCAAGTGAAAAAACAGGCCTTTCTTATTCATGTTAATTGAAGCCCTTCTTATTCATTATTCATATTAATTGTATTCCTGTTAATTGCATTCATATTGATTGTAAACCTATCTCTTCCGGCGGCTGCTTGTATGTATTAATATAGTTAACGTTTCTTCTTAATTTAGGAACATCAACAGGTTCTCCTTCAGCCAACGCTCCTTTTTGCTGGTTAATCAAATTATCAGAGGCTTGAATACTTTCGGTAGTTTTAATGGTAACCTCGCTGCGAAACAATAAGCTGAAAGACAAAAATGTAAACAAAAAGATAAAGCCAAACAAGCCAATAACAAATAACAGCAGATAATCCAGCCAGCCTTCTATGGGGCCGGCGCCTTTCTTGTTCAGGAGCAAGTTTCGCTTAACTTTAGAAGTTCTCTGATTCATATTAGAGGTTCTTTGATTCATATTAAACCTTCCTGGACATAGATGAATAATTTGTCTGTTTTAAATTGATCTTTGTCTCTTACAATGACGCTCTTTGCCATCGTGAATTTATCCGCATTAAAATATTTGTTGGTTTTAACCGAATAATCCAATGTGCTTTCCAGCTGCAGCCGGAAATTCATCTCGTCCTTGCCTGTCTGTTCATTAGTTTTATAACAAGCCTGCATCTGTTTTTCATTAAACTTATTTAAATCAATAATCCCCGGAAAGATTCTCTTGGTTTCTGGATCCTGGTAAGCAAAACATTCTGGGCTATTGATAAACCGCAGGCTTAACACTTCAGCTTTAAATTCTCCCGGAACAGCTGTTAATCCTGATTCATAGGAATTTAACAGGAAAATAAAAGTAAATACTAGAATGGTTATCGCAAACATCATTACCGTAAAGAAGATTATCGTCTGCGCATTTTCAAAAGAGCTTTCTTGGCCTTCTCCCTTTCTATTCATGGACAGGCCTCCAGAAAGATTTTGTTAGTGGTTTTTCTTACACAGAGCCTGGCTTTTCGCTCCACATCCCCACCGGCATCATAATTATCCGGTAGAGTAAATTTGCTTTCTTTTCTTACATTTGCTCCTTCAGTATTTAGCGCTACTACTTTTCCCGAGCTGACTAAAAAAGAATACTTGGAAACGTCTTTAGGATATTCCACCAGAACATTCCCGGGAAAGCCAACTAAGGCATCAATCATTAATGCCAGATCGTTAGCTATAGTTTTCTGCGCTATCGGATCAGATTTAGCATAGCTGGAAGCCTTGACATTAACCATTACGATTATCGCGATGACTACCAAAAGCTCAAAAATAGTTAGCAGAATGCTATAGCCTTTTTTTCCATTAAAAATTAATCCCTTTTTATTCATTTTAAAGTATTATTCATTTTAAAGTATACCCCCAGACTAAAAATTCCGAACAGAATTTTGCGCCTTTTGTATACATGAAGGGATAGTTTCCCTTTGGCATATAATTTAGATCATCTCCAGTTTATTTATTTTATAACATTTTTATTTTATAGCATTATATATGCCCTGCCGGTCCAGCCAATTAAAAATGATGCTAATGTCGCCGTTCTGGCTGTTTTTGCAATAGGTTTCCCTGTCGCGGCAGTTGATGAATTGAACCTGCTGCATCGCTGGAGTTTCATCAGTCTTCTTAAACATCACTTCCGTTCCGGGAGATAGGCTGATTTCCGGCAACTGTTCGCAAATTAATTTGCCCGGCCGGCAGCGTTTAACCACTTCGTCATCGAATTCTTGGCATAAACACAAACAATCCTGCGTTTCACAATCAGGAAATTTAGTAGTATGCGCCAAAACATAAACGATCTCTCCCGGCAGCCGGGAAGTTTCAGGAGTAACTATAATGTCAGCAATCAACCGGTTATAATTGGCAATAATCTTGTTTCTGGTTTCTTTGGTTATGGGATAGTAATAAGAATCTTTATCCTGGAAATGAATCGCCTGCCCATTAGCTCCTGGGCCCTGCTTATGGATTTCCTGCGCTTTTTGAGTTAATTTAATTAAGCTGTCCTGCCCGGGATTGCCTGTTTTTATCAGGGAAAAAATGACAGCAATAGTTATAACTGCTACCCCTATGCCAATCAAAGCTCCAATGATTGTGTTCAAAACCGAAGTTTCTCCTTTAGGATTCATTTTAGTTTAATTTTACTTTACATTTTAGTTTTTTAAATTTCCATTAATTATCATGTAAATAATCCGTATTAACTGCTGGCCCTATTTCTGTTAACTATTTTGGTTTCTGCTGTTCTGTTTGCTCTTTTATTTTTGTAACGCAGTTTAATTTAACTGTGCTGCAAGTTTTGTCTGGCTTAGGTTCTTCATTAGCATCGCAAGGGCATTTATCCAATAAATCGCTTACCCCGTCCTGGTCATAATCCTTCAATCCAGTGATAGTTGTATCAATATTGCCAAACAATCTTCCGCCCACGTCGGTAAACCAAACTATAATTACCACTACTGCCACCAAAGCAATGATCGCGGCAACGATAATCCACCACATTTCTGACGTTCCTTTTTTATTAAAACTTAGAGCCTTATCTTTTTTGTTAATCATTTTTTATCATCTCAATTTTTTGCCTTCAATGTCTCCCACAAAATTGCAAGCTTGCCTTACTTGAGCTTCCATTCCTGAATCAGTAATATCTGATAAGATTATTGTGTCAATGGCAGCTTCATTTAAAACATCAACTGCCGCATGGGTGCCGTAACCAAGTAAAATTGAGCCTGTTGTGGCCACCGCTACCCCTTTAACAACTAAACTAACTCCAGCAACTTTAGTTACCCCTGTAGGCTCAGGAACTGCCAACAATAAGGCACCAACTAAAGTAACAGCTGCTCCTCCTGCAGTAATTGCTCCGCCAAGAGCTGCACCGCACCAGGGACAGGTACCTTTGCTAACTTTATATGATATCGCATAAGCATGATTAGGTTCTATTCCTTTCTCCGTCAGTAAATTAAGCACATTTCCCGGCCCGCCGGCCGTTTGAAAATAATTAAGATAAGTTCTATTGCTGTCAACCGAATAGTTGGCAGTTCTTAAAAAATCAATAAACTCCGCACCCGGAATATTGTCTCTTCTTTCCTTAAATCCCCTGGTTTCTTCTACAGCTAGCACATAGCAAGTGAAACAGCCTTTGCCTCCGCCAAAAATATTGAAGGTGTTGAACACGCTATCGGGATACGTTCCAGCGCCAAACATCTCCCAGCATTTAGCCATTTTGTCGGCAACGGCCCGGGAAATATGTTCACGGTCTTCCTTGATTTCCGGCGTTAATGTTTTGCAGAGAATTGGAGACGTATGTGCTTCCACATTGCCGCCTGGTTTTAAAGCGGTGGCAGCCCTAATGACCACGCTGGTTTTGCATAAGCTCTCTGCCTGGCCTTCCCTGGCCTGATTCATTGCCGGAAGAACTATCCCCATAATTACCAAACCGGAGATTATGGCAATAATAATTGCCACCAAAGTGCTGGATAAGGCTTTTTTATTCATGTTCTAAGAACCTAATTTAGGCGGAATTAACGGAGGGCTGCATTCTTTCAACCGGCCTTGCGATAAACTAAGGATTGGTTTTGTTGCGCCTAAACAATTATCATCTAGTCCATCGTCTGAATCGCCGCTGCAGCTTAAAAACCTTGGTTTTAAAACTGTAGGAAAAAAACAAATATTGTTTCCGGTTTTAAAGATAATCCCGCCATCTCTAAACTTTAAATCAAGAACATGATCATAAGAAATCCTATTTTGGTTGATGTCTTTGGTGCTATAAGCAATGACTATTTTGTTGTTTATTGGGCGATAATAAGCATTCGTTTCCTTCCCTTCAACAAATTTACCATAAAAATTCCTCGGCACTTCTCCTCCGCTAATTACGCAGGGCCGCACTCCTTTAATTACTTCAGATGAATGTTCCTGTAATCCATCGGCGCCACTCTTAACCGCAATAAGCATCCCCTCAATTGCTCTTTCTATAATGATGGAAGTTCCTTTCTCCTTTAACTCCTCAAAACCATTATTGCCGTCATCTGAACCGCCCACCAATTTATAACTTTTATAACAAATTTCATCTGGCGAATCTTTCATTTCCATGATGATTTTTTTTAACTTTTCAACGGCTGCCAAATGGGCTGGTTCCACAAAAATTTCACCAGCTTTAACCGTTTCCTTGCCGATATATTTATCCACCGCGCCCAAAATTCCCGTACGTGTTTCACCGGCAGCTTTAGGGAATAACACTCCAAAAAAAGTTCCGGCTAAAACAAATAAGCCTAATAAAGCCAGCAAAAATAATATCAACCGGACCATTACTTCCTGAGCCATCAGAAAATCTCTCCTAGTTTTCCCAACAGCCCTTTTAAATCGCCGCCCAGCTGCCCAAACCAGACAATCATAAACAGCAGCAGCAGAACTGAAAGAATAATTAAGACTATCTGCCACATTTCCATTTCAGCTTTTTTATTTAATTTAAGCGAGCTAATTTCCTTAATCTAAACCCCTCTTTTCCCATTCCATCCAACTCACCCTAAACTGCCTTTTAATTTATACACAAAGAATAAGATCGTCATGCCAATAAGCACGGCAATGATGATAGTCATTAGCGTTCTGGGAGCCAGCCACGACTGGCCTGTTTTGGCCAAAACCATTTACCCACACCAGCGTTTGCCATCCACATCTACGACACAAATCTGGCAATCTTCACCCTGAGTGCATTTCTTGGGAGCTCCCACGCAGCATTTTCCGACCTCCCCACAGCTAAAAGTAGGAGTGGTAAGAGTTCCCCGCGGACAATCTTCAGCAGTAGGCATGCAAATGCCTCCCTTGCTGCGGCATTCGCCTAATTCCTGAGTTAATGTGCCGGTTCGGCCAGTAAAAATAACCGTAATAATGATTAAAACTACCAAAGCCATTACTGCCCCAATAATTATCCACCAGATATCCGCCGAAGCTCGATGATTCATAATTCTGCTTTTCATTATTTGCCTCACTGCCAGTCGCAGTCGCTGTTCGCTTCGCAAGCAGCTGGAGAATCCAAGAAACTGCAAGTTCTGATCGTCTCCCTTAACGCATCCCTGGCCGCTTCCTGGTCTTCAGGCTCAGCTCGGCTGAAAGCAGCAATAAATGATGTTTCAGCCAGCCGGCTAGGATGGCATTCACCATAAGTTCCTTTTAAACTTATCAATTCCGTATTCGCTTCCTTGTTTAATTTGCTAGTAAAAATCCCTGTTTGCTGAATAAATATCGCTGCCAGCACCACTAAAACAATTAAAGCTAATGCAGCGATAATAATTACATTTAAAGAAAGTCCCTGCCCTTTTTTGGATCTCATCATAAAACACCTCTTATACTTAATTCTTAAAAAGAAATTAAATATATAAAGTTTACTAAGAGTTTAAATGAAAAACCAGTCATTCTCTTAAAGAGAACTTTGAATGATTTACACTTGATTAATAAAATTCTCTAAGAAACTGTGAGATAGTCAGGATTTTGTTATATCTAAAAAAATCAGCAAAATCCCTATTTTTCAAAGTTCTCTATAGTTATAACTTAATCGCAAACATACAGCACCGCTTCAATCAATCCTGCATCCACCGTAGGCAGGGGGAAAGATCCAGAACTGTCCCTGTTTTTAGTTGGCGGACAGCCGCCTTTTCCCTGTATTGGATCAAACAATAATTCCGGATTAGAACCTGGCGCTCTAATTAAACGAATCTGTAATTCATAGCCCCGCTGCCAAATGCCGATAGACTGGTCTAACAGAGATTTAGCTGTTTCTCTAAAAAAGGGACAGCTGTGCTGGTTATTGCAGTTAAACGTCGAATCGCCCAGTCCCGGCGGGAAATGCCGCGCGCAATCAATTAATACTTCTGAAAGCTGCAGCTGTACATTATCTGGACAGACTCCCGGCTTAACCGTAGTTTTTACTAAAGCGCTTAACCCGCTGGCCGCTACTTCCTTGCGCAAAAAAATAGCGCTCTGCGGCTTATTCAACAGGGCAAACTGCGCCATGAATAACATTCCCAACGTGATTAATATGACGATTACCACCAGCCCGATGATTTCCATTTGCGCCTTTCTATTAGATATAACCTTTGTCTTTCGCCCTTGATTTGGCGCGCGATGAGCTGGGGGATGCCCCCTACGGGGTGGCGAATAGGTCGAGTGCAACGAGACCGTCGCGCTGCCATTAGTTAATAATTTAAAAGTATATAAACTCCTGTTCATGAATAAACCTCTACTTTAACTTGCCCGTAGCCATAATACCCCGGGCTTTTCTGCTCGTCTTTTAAGGCGACCACAAAAAAAGTCGGCTTCTTGTTAGCCCATTTCCCTGGTTCCTGGTTATATACCACCAGTTCAAACGGCTCAGGATAAGTCTGGTTTATCGTGATTTTGGCATAAGAAAACAATTCAAAGTAAGTCTGGTTGAATTCCTTAAATAATTCCGCTACATGGCGGGCTTTCATCATGTCAAAACAATTGGGCTCGGCTTCGCTTTCCTGCTTAGTGCAGGAAACTTCCGGCAGGAAAAGCATTTTAGTAGTAGTGTCAATCGCCCTGGAAGCCAGCAATTCCTGCTGTTTTTCTTTAAAGCTTACTTCCTGAAACTTATAATAAAATATCGCTCCAAACAGGATTAAGACAAAGAAGATAAAAATTACCGCTACCGTTTCCGACAAATGAATTTGCGCCGACCTGCCTGAAAGCACATTCAAATGTTTTCGATGTTTATTTTGTCCTGGTTTCATTTTAATCTTCTTTATTGTTAATATCTGGTAATCTTATTAACTTCTTTATTGTTAATATCTGGTAATCTGGTTCATTATCTTGTTCATTAATCTGATTAATATAAGGTGATGCTGCATTCTTCAAACAATCGTCCATTTAAATGTTTCAGCCTTTCGGCCATCTCTACAATTTCCACGCAGGAAGAGTCCGCTAACAGGGAACAAGCGCGAGCTCTCGTTCGATACAATAATAAGGTATCCTGCACATTCCCTTCGGAAGCCGCAAAGCCGCTGACAAACCCCAGGCAATTTGCCGACTCCCGGGGATTTTGATAAAATTGTTCCAGCTCTGTAATTTTCTGCTCATAAATTTCGGTAATGAGACGAATTCTCTGGTAGGCTTTCTGCATGTTGCAGAGATAATTCTCGGGGTCATCAGCAAAGATAGCCCCGTAGAGAGCCGCATCGCGGTGATCGGCTTTAGAAACTATGGGCACGGGCTGCTGGTTTAATTTTTTCCAAAACGGCCCTTCTTTAACAAAGAAATTGGCTTCTTTATTAGCGGTAAAAGAAACTGCAGTAACGTCTTCATTTTCTAAAACCAGCAGTTGTTCAGGAATCCGGCTGCCAGCTTGAATTTGGCTGCCATCAGCATCTACAATCCTAACTTTTACTTTAGTGCTCTTAACTTCTATTTCAGAGAAGGAATTAATTTTTTGAGTATTAATAGACAATTTATTATCGCTATTACCGCTATTACCGCTATTGCTGCTGTCAACGGCCCCTTCAATAAATTCCTGGCTTAAGCCCTGGCCTTCCCCCAAGAAATAATAGTGGTTAAAATCGGAAGTAACCATCAAAAAATCGGTGATTTTAAACGGCAGAAAGTACGGCAGGCTCCATAAGATCAAGCGCGAACCCTGCAACTTCTTGGAAGCAAAAATAGGATCCAAGCTGTTTTGCACTCTGGCGGGAAGCCCGACAACCCCATATTCGCTGACTCCTTCTTCGCAGGAAAAATAAAACGTCTGTTCTGACAACCCGCCCAGAGGGATGCTGCTCTTGGTTTTTTCAGAAACCTGGGCCCCGGTGATTATTGATTCCATTATTCTGACCACATCCGCAGCCAAATTCCCTTCCGAGATAACCTTTTGCCGGGCAATAATGCCGACAAAAAACAACAAAATGACCGCTCCGGCGATGAGTACATATACCCAATTAAACGTTACTTCAATCTGTCCCGCTCGGTTAGTTTTCATTTTTTAAAATAAATTTTCTATGATAACCCTCTAACCTTAGTTCCATCGCCCTGCCCTTCTAAAATTAAGGAAAATTTTCCCTGCCTAATGGGAACGCAAAGAAATCCCTGCTCTAAACTAATTTTGGAAACTTTAAGCCGCGCTTCAGCTGGAGGAGTTAAAAAGACATTTTCCTCTTCAGTTTCAAAGCCCGACGATTCTTTCCAGACCTGGCAGGCGACTTGATTTAACTGGCACAGAGCCGCGGCCTCTTCCGGGCTGGGAACGTAGTCCAGATCAATAAAGCAGATTTGATGAAAAATCCCCGGCGCTAAAAATTCTTCCTTTCTAACCGCGCCAAATTCTGAACGCAGTTGTTCAACTGAATTTTCCAGATCGGATTTAAACTGAATAAATTCTATTTTCTGGGCATCTTGGATAAAACCCAGTATAGCCTTTATGCCAAAAATCATAATTAACGCAAAAGTAACCAGAGTTATAATATAAACAAAAATCTGGCTTACTCCTGCTCCCTGGCGGTTCATTTGTTTGCGCCTCTCTTGGCAATCTTTTTGAGTTTGGAAAAAATATCTTCTCCCTCTGTTGCGCTAGATGCGCCAGAGTAAGTTTTTTTCTTTGAAGCCAAAGATTCCAGCTGGCCAAAAATGCTTTGCTTTTGTTTGCCAGAATCGGAACGCGCTTCTTCTTTTTTACTTTCTTTTTTGCTAATAGGCCCAGGAGCTGCCTTTCTGACTCCTGAAGCCGCAAATTCAGTTCTCCGCCCTTCATTTATTCCTATCGCCTGTTGAATTTTGGATAAGGGCGAAGCGGCGAATTCGCTGAAAATATTTTTTCTGCTTTTGGCCTTGGTCTTTTGCAGCCGCTCCAGCCGCTTTCGCAGCAAATCTCGTTTCCAGGCCGGAACGGGCTCGCCAGCGCTGACTGCCGGTTTCATTAATGGCCTGGGCTGCATTGATGGGCCAGCTCTGGCTGGAGCAGAATGATAGTAATAGCTCAAATAGCCCATTCCGCCGCCCATTAAGGCCAGCCCTATCGCCAATAAAATCCAGGCAACTAAATTAGTTTCATTTATAATATCTGAACCGCCATCAATTGGCGCTTTGGGAGTTTTGGCGTCTTCTTTGCAGGGATGAGTATTATCAACAGATTCTTCAAGATTGGATCGGCGATCCTGATCATAATCTTCTTTATTGTCAGAAATTCCATCAGCATCGCTATCTATAGCGGTGTAATCTAACGGGCAGTTGAGGGAATTATACTGCTGTTCCCAGGAATCAGGCAGGCCATCTTTGTCAGTATCAATATCTTTCTCTCCTGCAGAAACATCGCCCTCAGCGCAGCCTTCCTTACCAACAACTTTTCCCGGCAGTGTTTCTTTGCATTGGTCGCAGCGATCCTTAATGCCATCGCCATCACTATCCAAAAAGACCGCTTCTCTTCTGGCCGTGTGGTTGTTTCCTAAGAAATCTTCAACATAATAACAGATCCACCCAGTTTTGCTAAATTCTAATTTCTTGCCATTGTAAGGCAAAGCTGGCGCGCATTTATCCGCGGTAGCCTCCTGGCCATAGCGCAGGGTTGAGCAGCCAACTTTGTCTGTGCAACGCATTTCCACTGAGATAGACGAACAAGCAGAATTATCTTCCACAAATTGGATTAACGGAGCCGCTCCATCATCCGCGCAGGCGGAATGATTGCGTGAAACAATCATAACACCGTCGCTTTCTTTGGGTTTTCCGACATTTCCGGCCGCATCGGTGGCGGCAGCTTTCACAATGTAAGTATGGTTTACAAATAATTCGGAGGTATTAATCAGCAAAGGATTTTTTCCATCGGTACTTCCCTGCAGGACTTTTATTCCGCTAATAGAACCTACCTTACCAGTTCTTTCCCCTAAATCAAACAATTCGTAAGCGTAAGAGCTTAAATTTTTGCTTTCGTTGGTATAAATAAAAATATTAAGGTAAGGAGAGCCGCAGCTGTAATTTCCATCGGCGATTTCCGTGATCAGCGGCGGGGTTAAATCAATATTAAATCGCGACGGGGCATGCCTGGCTTCGCCTTCAATTAAGCACTTAATATCTAAGACGTACTCGCCCTCAGCCAGATTGGTTAAAGCCGAAGTGTGCATTAAGCCGGAACTGGCTCCAAAATAAATATAAGTCTCGTTTTGCTTAAACTGGCAGGCGGCTTCTTTATTGGTTTCAACTCTCAACTCAATATTTTTGGACGAAAAAGATTGGCCGTCAGGGAATACTGAAACAATATTGCCCAGCTCAGAATAATCTACATTAAAAGTTATCTCTTCAACATCAGAAGTATCTCCGGCGCCGTTAGCGCACTGGGCATTTAAGCGATAGTCCTTGGTCCTGCCCACAAAATTGATATGGAAAATGTCTTCATGATTTAATCCCAGTATCCGTTCTGAAGCTCCGGGGAAGGAAAATTCCATCGTCTGGTATTCTGCGCTGCCGCCGCCATCTGAATTGTCGCTGTATTTGCACAGGGTTTTGTCATCGGTATTAACTTTTAACTTTGTAGCTATTCCTTCGATAATTTTATCCGGATCGGCTAAGGCCGTTAAGATTTCCGGAGCTGTCGGATCGTACTCTAAATTAAACTGCTTCTCCGGCCCGATTTCGCCATCGGCATTAATGCATTTAACAAATAATTTCTTAACCCCGCCGCTGGAATGATAGGTGCTAAACACCGCTGCCGGGAAATTATCCACAACATATTTGCCGTCGGCATTGGGGCTCAAAATTTTGTGGCTCGGCGTATTTTCATAATTAAAGCCGGAATTAAAATCAATCCGGCATTCCGTAGTAGGCACCCGGGTAGAAAATTGCAGGGGGAAGACCAGCTGGTTGCTGACGCCCCAGGTTTGATCATTATAACTATAAGCTAAAGGTTTTTCCAAAGCAATTCCAAATCCGTCAATAATTGCCGAGCCGCAGGTAGCCTGAACAACTTGATTTCCAGCTAAGTCCGTGGAATAGTAGCAGATTCTTGATGATTTTTCCAGGCTTAGAGCTTCCGTAAATTCAGTAAAGCTGTTTAATTCAGCAAAGTCGCATTCTTCGCCCAGGCAATAATAAGTTTTGTCGCAGGCAAACCCCTCTCCAGAATTGCATTCAAAAGAAATGCCAACTTTTTTGATAAAGAATTCTTCCCAGCCATATTTAATCGGCCGGACTTCGCGCGAGCCTTCCGTCAAAACAATTTCTGTAACTGGAGCAGTGAAATCAACCACAAAATTAAAATATTCTTCAAAAACCTCATCGGCATCCAGCAATTCCCGGCAGACAATTTTGTGGGTAGCTGCATAAGCTTGTTCAAAAAATCCCGGAAGGGCTGCCGTTTGATGGGTTTTCCCTGTTGAATCGGTAACAAAATCGGCAATTTTCTGATAATTATTATTTTGGCTGCCGCTAAATAATTCACAGGTCGCGCCAACCTGCGTTGCCGCTCTAAAAACTATCGCCGTTTCTGCCACTGCGCCATTTAAAGGCGGATGAATAATTTCAATATCCTCCTCTAAGTCAAAAACATAAGTTTCTTTTTTGGCTTCCATATTGCCATAGTCATCTTCGCAAGTCACATTTAATGAATAAGAAATTCCATTAAGGCCGGTGAAAGAAGCGGTTTTCTGCACCACTTCTCTTCCAACAATTTTTTGCTCGCTGGCTCCAGTGGGAATTTCTTTCTTCAGATTAAAGGCGCATTTCGCGGGTTCGCGCAGCCCTTCCAGATTAATTTCCAGCGCGGTAAGGTCCGCTGCTGTAGTGATCTGTTCGGAAATTACGAATTCCGGATTTACATTATCCACATAGGCCAATGATTCTTTAACATTCTCCTGGTTGGAATATTTATCCTTGGAATAATATCGAACTAAAAATGTTTCCCCAGCAATTTTTTTATCTTTTAGCTCTGGCGATTGCAATAAATTTGCCAGAACCGTTTCTTGGCGATTTCTTCCTGAATAAGGCATTCCCGATTCAGAAAATTCACAAGTTCCCGGCGAATTAGCGCCTGCGAGACAGTAATGAAAGCTGCCCAGTAAACTTTCATTGTCTTTTCCTTCAAAAGATATTTGCTGGTTTTTATTGGAAACTGAAATGACGCTTTCGCCTAAAATGGTCGTTTCCGGCGGGAAGTTATCAACAATGCATTCAGCGTATTCTCTTCCAGTGTAAGCAGCGCAGTCATCCTGGATGTTGGCATCGCCGTCCTTGATGCAGGAGCCGCCATTCCAATAACACCTTTTCCAGCCGCAGCTGTCGGCGGAAGGAAACATTTCGCCGTTATTATTTCTAACAGCTTCGCCGCCGGTGCATTCCAACTCTGTAGTGTAGGAGTAACAGTTATTAATTTCCGTTGCCCTGCTGCCGCAGTTCGAACAGAAGGACAAGGCTTCTCCCTGCGAGGGATGGTTAGAATAGCACCTTCCTAAATTTGCGCAAACGTCAGCCGTGCAAAAATAGTTTTCAAAAATTCCGGCTTTAGAACTGCATAACGAGCATTTATCATCCGAATCATAATCTTCAGCTGCGCAATAGCCCGTTCCGGTTTCCGGCGTAACGGCTTCCGCTGGAATGGCTGGAAGCCCCAACAGACTATAATCTACTAGCTCTACGCTGTCATAAGCTGCCGAATCTACCCATCGGCAAGCCGTGGCGGCGCAGTTATTAATTTCACAGGCTCCTTTACTTAAATAATCAAAACAACTCTTAATAGTAGCACAGCTTTGGCATAAATTAGTTATCGTTTTGGGCGAGAAATCGTAATAACAGAAATTAGTAATCGTTTCTGGTTCCGGATCGGCAACGCCGTAACACATCGCCGAGGTATGGTATAAGCCGAAAGGCTGGGCTCCGGAAGATAAGCAGATTCCGGCATTTTTGCACTCAGCAGCGCCTTCCGAGAGGCGGGCGCAATAATAATCGCTCTCTCCAGGAACATCGCGTTCGGAACAATCTGTCCAAACGATTAAATTGTTGGCATTATCGCAGGTAAGAACCTGTTTCTGGTTAGTCACGTCGCAAAAGGTTGCCCAGCGCTGGGTAAGATCATTATATTTTCCTTCACAAATTTTGTTTCCCAGGGTTATGGAAGAAACTGTCGGCTGAGGCGATTTTCGGCCGCGGTCGTATAAAGCGGTTATTTCATAAGTATAAGTTTGCCCCCATTCTAAATCATTCTGATCTAAAAACAACCTTTTTGCCGCTTGGAAGGTCAATTTTGGCCCAATTTGCCGGTCGCCCTGGCGCTTGACCAGTTCATAACCTATTGTTTCCGCGCAAGGCCGGCCCCATTTCAATTCCACTTCTTTTTTCCCGGGAAGGGCCGAAACCAGAAATAACTCTACATTCTTTTCCGTCCCTGGCTCACTGCATTCTCCTAATTGCGCTGCCAGCAACAATTCCGCAGATACAGTAGAATCGCGAGTTATGGCCGCAGTAAGAGGCTCAGATTCATAGAGCGCTTCATATTCAAACCGCGCAGTAATCAGATGTTCTCCAATAGGCAGAGGAATTTTAAACCGCCCGTCCGGCGGCTGGGAAAAGCCGCGGAAAACGCCGTCCACAAAAATTCTGACTGCCGCAGTATTCTGAAAGTTGCCAAAACCTTGCAGGTCTACTTTAGTTATGCCAGTAATACCTTGAAAGGGCTGCTGCAATAAGACTAGATCATCAACTGCGGTAGTTTGTCCTTCGGTTACCTGGGCATTAGATGGCAAGGAAGATCGGAATCCATCCTTGGCCGCACGAAGAGTATAGCTTCCCGCCGGCAGGGTAATAGTAAACTGTCCATCGTTCTGCGACAAGGCTTGTTGGTCTGGATTGTTCCCCCAGGAGATTATAGCCCCGCTTACTGCCTGGCCCTGTTCATCAACAACCCGGCCATTAATTACCCCGGCTCCGGCTAGTTTGGTGAGAGTTATGTCTTTTCTAAATTCGACCGCATTGGAAGTTAATTGAATGGTAAACGCTTCTTCCCGATAACCTGGAGCTGTTACTCTGACCGTCTTGGCTCCGACCACCAATTGATCAAAAGAGTAGCTTCCCGCAGCCGGGTCAGCGGTAATAGAAGTATCCGTTCCCTGGATCTGCAAAGTTACTGTCGTTTCCGGAGGAGCGCCATCCTGGTCCGTCACCATGCCAAATAATCGAGCATAATTGATCTGCGCCTGGCAAATATTCTGCTGGCAGAGCACCTTATTCATCCCGGCAGAATTATCAAAAATTCTTTGGCTCAGGGGCACTTCCGCTCGGAAAGATCGCAGGTTGCACTGGTATTCATTAACGCCATAATTGCAGCTTTCAAAGTTAGTTTTAGAAACGCGGCAGCAGCCCGGCGCGCATTGAGAATTAAAATCAACAACCTCCTCGCCAGCCTGATATTGTACGTTTAACCCTAATTGCCGGCACCACCCTAAAGCATGAGTCTGGCAATCAACAGTGCAGGTTGCCTGCTGGCATTCCACAAATTCTGAACAATCGCTGCCTTCGGCAAAATTAATATTCATATTGCAGCCAGTATTGGCATCGCAATCGGCCTGGGCCTCGGCAGAATCAACATTGGGCTGGCAATACAAGGTTTCATCGCTGCCCAGATAGGTATAACAGCCCGGAGCAGCCTGGACGGAAATAGTTGATAAAACTAGTATAATTATTCCTAGAACTAACAAAAACCAACCTCTTTGTTTACCTGTCATCTATCTCAGCTAGATTAATAATTTATAGTTTATAAAGCTTCCGAGAATAAAAGATGGAAAATTAAAGAGAATTTTGGATTATTTATTTTCATCAATAACAGAATTGGGGATTATTCATTTTCATCAATAACAGAATTGGGGATTATTCATTTTCATCAATAACAGAATTTGGGATTATTCATTTTTATCAATAAAATTTTCTAAGGCTTA
>Ga0209542_10001257_pt1 | contig 60001 bp, 69 predicted proteins | sample RifCSPhighO2_01_FD_184028 | JGI IMG/M metagenome (GOLD analysis project Ga0209542, IMG submission 184028) | Soil microbial communities from Rifle, Colorado - Rifle CSP2_plank highO2_0.1 (SPAdes) (version 2) | ecosystem: Environmental > Terrestrial > Deep subsurface > Rock core/Sediment ...
GCTAAGAGATTACAAGAAGAAAGATTAAAGCTTTTTAAACAAATTTCGGCAAAGATATGATAAGATATTTGGGTGTCATTTAGGGATTGGAAAATACTTCCACACCCTCACACCCTCAAATCCCCTATTCGGTCTTTTCGTCATCATTCGGGATGAGCTTATCTAAACCATTTCTAATCTTATCGCTGTAGTATCTGATAGTTACGTGATTAAGCAAAGCTTTGATGAAGGCCGATCCAAGGACAAGTTTTAGGACATAAATAAGAGCTATAGCTCCGCCAAGAAAAACCAAAAAATAAGTAAAGTTTTTTAAGTAGACAAAAAAGAACTTATAGCTTTGGCCGAAGAAAAAACCGACAAATAAAGTAAGCGAGACCCATCCGATAGAGCCAATGAAATTATACAAACTGAATTTTCTTAAATTATATTTAAGTGAACCGGCCATTATAAGAGCGGCGATCGTAAGCGAAAATGTAAATTTTGTAATAACAATAGCCTTACCGCTATGCCGTTCAAAATAATTCTGGACAGTTTTTATAATCTTATCGCTTCGTGGTTTAGTTCTGCCCCACTTATCTATTGGCTTTGAACCTCCAAAATAGCCAACTGCATACCACAAATATCCGTTAAGAGTATATCCCAGAGTAAAAACAGCGAAAGTCGGCAAAAGAGGTATCGATTTTGTAGATACTAAAAAACCTCCCAAAACCATAGTATTGAGCCCTTCGATTGCAGCACCCAAAAATAAAAATATGTACTTATGAGAAAAAAGTACCGGAAAATTTAACTGAAGAAAATTGAGAAAAGCGTCCATCATTTATATTTTTTTAATATTGCAAAATCCTTCATCAGAGCTTCCTTCATATTGCCGTTATAAACTGCAACGGCCGGATGATATAGAGGTATGATTTCTACAATACCGTAATCGGTTTTAGCGGGAAAAACTTTACCATGAATATTGCCGATAGAACTTAACTGCGACCCCAGCCCGAATCTTTTCATTATATACTCCATAGAAAACCTGCCAAGAGTAGCTATTATTTTTGGCTGAATTATCTCTAACTGTTTATCAAGATATGGGGCATAGGCCTCTATCTCGTTTGGCAACGGGTCGCGATTCATGGGAGGACGATCTTTCACTATATTTGTAACATATACATCCTGTCGCAGTATTCCCGCTGATTCAAGCAGTTTATCCAGAATCTTTCCCGACGCTCCGCAAAATGGCCTGCCCGTTGCAGCTTCATTTTTTCCGGGCGCTTCACCAATAAATACAATCTTTGCATAATGACTGCCCTCGCCGATAACCGGAAAAACGCCATTTTTTATACGCTCCTTATATAACGGTAAATGAGTTCCGTTAAGAATTTCTTCTTTTATTTTCCGCAAAAGTTCAGTTCGGTCAATCTGTTGTTGAATATTATCTAACACAACTCCCAGTCTATATTATTGGAAAATTTTAGACAATCAGGAAGTAGATTTTTGAAAAGCGCCCTTGGCGCAAAGCCGAACCAGGTAGTAAAAGTTCGGGATATAATTTGTTTTTACAAATTATAATAGCGAAGCTAGCCCGAACTTTTACTACCTGGGAAGGCAATTCAAAAATTCACTTCCTGACAACAAAAAAGGAGGGGTGCGAACCATTGTCGCCCCCTCCTGACAAACGCCTACATACGAGAACGTCGTCTAGTGACTCGGAGTCAAAATCTCCGGCGCGGAATTCACAGCCTGCAAGTAGGCCGCTTTCTTGGCAGCCTTGTTGGCCGCCTTCGTCGCCGCCGCCTTCTTGGCGCGCGCCGACAACAAGGCTTTCTTCTCGGCGACAGCCTTGGCCGCCGCTTCGGCGACACGACGCGTCGCGCGCCTCACGACGGTGGCCTCGTAACGGTTCAACCTCCGCCGCTTGTGCGCTTCCTGCCGACGCTCGACGAGGCCCGAGGCCTCGATCTTACGCCACTCGGCCATCAAGCCGTGCGCCGAGGCATACGCCTTGGCCACATCGAACCCATTGGCCTTGAAGACCCTTCGAAGCTTCTTCAACGGAAGCCCCATATGGGTCCGGACAATCCCGGCCTTGTGGGCCGAGGACGACGTCCTCGCCCCCGCGGGCTTTTTTTCTTGCTTCTTTCCCTTCCCGCCTGTGCTTGTGTCTGCCATTGTACTCTCCTTGGAATGGAACGGTACCGAAAACTCGACTTGTCCTTACATTCTATCATCTTTTTGATAATAAGTCAACCCCACCATAGAAAACCAAAAAATCAATCTCCCCGATTGGAGAGTCCAGAACATATGGTCAAAAAAACCAATAAAGAGGAGACAAAGAGCAAGTAGCAAAGAGCGAAGAGCAAGAGGCGATTGACTAATTTTTTTTATCGAATTTTTTATCAAGAAAAAAAGGAATAGAAGAAATGCGGAAATACCCAATAGTCCGGTTTCTGCATATATCAGCAGGTAAATATTATGAACCGGCTGGTAAGCATAAGCAGACAAAAATGGATTTTCTTTTATCAGCCAGCTCATAAAATTACCAAATCCGATACCGAAAAAATTAATATTGGTCTTTAGTGCTTCTTTTGCATAAAAAGATCTTAATTCGATGGCCTGATCGTCACCACTGATAGTGAGCCGGCTTAAAATTTCCGGCCAAAAAATAATCGCAAAAAGACTTGCTACCGCCAGAGTAACTAGAAAAACTTTTTTAACTTCCTGACGGTATTTTTTATGATATATCATAATCCCGCCCCAAAAAACTATCCCCCAGGCTAGAATAATAACCCGAGAGAAAGTTAAGAAAAATCCGAAAAGAATAAAAGCATAGGCAGTAAGTAACAAACAACGAGTATTACGAGAATATTTATTGTTTAAGAAAATGAAATAAAAAGCAAAAAGAGATAGTAGTAAGAAAACAGCCAGAACATTCGGGTGAGGCGTTGTTCCGTATGCGCGAATTATTTTTTCAGTATCGGAGATATAAAAAGAAGCCACGCCTGAAAAATCATTATTGATTACACTCTCGCCTAAATATTTAAGTCCCAAACTTGATTGTCTCAAAAACTGGATTATAGCCACAACGGCCTGAAAAATACCGCTGATAAATATTGCCAAAAAGGAATTAAATAATCCGAACTTTTTAAATGCGTAATTAGCTAAATACCAATAAAAACAGACAAATTCAGCCAGCTTAAACCACTGATACCAGCTTATCAGATAGTTATCAGAATTTTTGATAGATATAGCGGAGATGACAAGAAAAGCGAGGAGGTAAAAATTAGGATTTCGTATTAAGTATTTGGTATTAAGTATTAAGGTTTTTAAATTCTTTCCGTAAATCGTAAATCGTAAATCGTAAATCAATTTTTTGTAAAAATTATATACCCAAAAGCCAAAAAGTACAGCTAACAACACATCTGTTGCATACACGCTCATCGACTGCCATTCGTTGAACCGCCACTCATCAAAATACAAAATCTTCCGTGTCTGAAACGGAATGGAGAATAAAAATAGATAGAATAAATATTGTTCGAGTTTGTTAAACATAGTTGCCCAAAGCCCATACCCAGACTCAGAGTTAATTCGCTTACCCAACTCATTTACAGACCGCATAAAACTCTGCTGAGTTTTTGCTCTCTCTACAGAGATTCCCGGCTAAAGCACGGGAACCTTCTCCGAGCCAGCCCAGTCGGCTTCCGAAACGTTCTGTAAATGAATTAGGTAAGCTCATCTTGATTTAAAAGATATCTGAGTATTTCCTCCCTAGGGTATAGTCTTTGGGCTTACTGATAACGCTTCCCCAAAAAACTCAATTGCTTCAGATTGGATTAGGGTTTCGCTCTTTTTATTAACAACACACTTAATGCTTTTACTATATCTCTTTGATTATTATCTCAAAACATTGACAGATTCCATAATAATCGCTAAACTAAGTCTAAATTAGTATATTAAAAAGGAGTTACTGATGGGCATTCTTCTTTTCGTGCTTGGATTAGTATTTGCCGTTCTTTCTTCAACGGCTGGGTCAAATATGCTTATAATCGCTCTCTGGGATACAACTCCAGTACCCAACTCTATGATTATCGCATTTTTTGTTATGGGTTCATTATCAGTGGTCTTTTTAAGCGGGGGCTTAAGAATAAATCATCTTGAGACAAAACTCAAAGACCTAGAAAATGATCTCAGAAGCCGAGAGAATGATATTATCATCCTTAAAGAAGAGTTTGCTTCAAATAGGAAATAAGTTCTAAAACTAATTCCCCCGCCACATTTTTATATCTGGCGGGGTTTTTGTTTAAAAAAAAATAGAAATCGAGCATTGATATAATCCATCTGAAGCAATCGAGACTCCGAGATAGCCCAATGATATAATATCGGACGAAGTCCATCATTGGGCTATCAGAGGAGCGAATTTAGCTGAGGTCGGATAACTCTCGGATGAGTTATCCGACCGGAGGCGTGCTGAAGATGGATTATATCGACGCTCGATACCCTAAGATAGTTAAACTATCTAGTAAAGAACGTATACCCAATCCCCCCTAAGAATACCGCTCCGATGAGGTATAGAAGCCAAGCCGGAATAAACATACTGTATTCAGGAATGCGGTCACCTTTTGATTTGGCTTTCATATAAACAAAGACTAGAATAAACGCCTCAAGCCCCACTGCCACAGCTCCAGCAAGACTTATAACATCAATAAAACTCCTTAATCCGCCCAAGAATAAGATTAAAGGTGGCATTATCACTAAAAGCCAAGACCACTTTCTGGGAATACCATAATCCAAATGAAAAATTTCTAGCATAGCAGTACCAAGCATAAGATAAGATGTGCTAATCGCAAGAATACCGAATAAAGAACCTAAGAAAATTATCCTACTGCCCATAAAATCTATCAATCCGCTTATGGCATCAGAAGAGGTCGTCTCGCCGGATATACCGAGCACGGCAACAGCAAAGACAAGATACAAAATGCCAACCACCGCCACAGCAGTAAAAATAGAGCGCTTAAATTTACTTTCTTCATTAACAAGCAATTGCCGCTGAATGGGAATGGCTGATAACCCTCCGAAAGCAAACAAAAGAATTCCATAAGGCAAGAACCATAACTCAAAATTAGTAAAAGAATAATTGGCAATCTCTATTTTTGGTATTCCAAATCCAAGAATTAAAAAAATAATAATAATAAATAAACAAGCTAGCACTAATTCAACCCAAGAAACTGTCCTTATTCCGAATAATATTAGAAGTGAGACAATAACAAAAAACCAAATACTTAAAGTATCTGAAGAATTATAAAAAACAGAAAAAGAGATATTATTCAAAAAATCTCCGGCAATAATAATATATGCCAGAAGAGCGGCGTAAGTATTTAAAATTATCGAGAAAAAAATAAGCCGTTTCCAGAAAATTCCTAAATAAGTCTCCGTATAGCCTACTAGCTGATGGACTTTGTGAGTCCTAAGAACTACTTCTCCATACATCAGATCCAACAGTAAAGTAATCGCTCCGATACCCAATAAAAAAGAAAGACCGATCCATAAACCGGCTTTAGCGAAAGAAAATGGGATGCCAAAAACTCCCACCCCGACCATTGTTCCTATTAACACGGCGGTAGCGCGGAGAAATGACTTATCTTTAAGTAAAGAGAGAAACAATTTTTTAGTTTAGTTTTTTATAATGCGGTTTGCTTGAGCCCCTCCATAGGCGGGCAGGCAAGTTCAAGGTAAAAAATGAGTATCGGACGAGCCATTAAGTTATTATTATACCATCCCCAATCAACCCCTTCCTCACAATATTTCCTAAAATTAAAATTATCTATCATTAAACTTCCTCAAGTTATCTATAGATAGCTTTCAAAAGTTTAATTTCAGCTAATTCTAATTTAAGTAAATCTATGAGAAAAGGTTGATTGGGGATGGTATCACTTTTCAGACCCAGGATCTATATGATGGCTACCCTCTTTAAGTTCACCGAAAATTCCCTCTCCCCTATATCGAAATTCTCTGGTGAAATACTTCTCAATCATCCAAAGCCCAGCAAGGACAACATACGCTATAAGAGTGGTCATTACAGCCTCCGCATAATAACCCATACCCGAAGTGAGCCCAACCGCCGCAACAACCCAAAGACTTGCGGCTGTAGTTGTGCCTTCAATCTTATTTTCTCTTTTTAATATAGTACCGGCACCGATAAAACCAATACCGACTATAACATTAGCAATCAAATGGTAATCAAAACCCGATGTTCCGTTAACTGAGGGAAAATCTTCAAAAAGACGGATTGATAATAAAGACAACAAGGCCGCTCCAAGAGCAACCATAGTATGAGTCCGTAAACCGGCAACCTTGCCTGACCTCTCTCTTTCAAAACCAACAATTCCACCCAATATGGCGGCGACAATAAGACGATTAAATATCGCAAAATCAACAGTCGGGAACAAATTAATTAAAAAATCCATAGTTTATTCTAAAAGATTATCTAAAATAAAACAACAAGGATTATACACACCAGGTAGTGAAAGTTCCGATTGCCTCTGGACTTCCACAAAATAAACAATAATTTACTAATTACTTATCTTACAAACTACATACAGAGTTACAGCGATTAACGGCAAGAAAGCTTTCGGAACTTCTACTACCTGGCACACCAGATCCTACCCGCTGAGCCACTCTTTAGAATTATGGAAGTTGAACTTCCATAGATTTAGGATATAAAACGAAAAGGCCCTCAATGGGCCAGAAAGTTTATAACAGCGCAAGATAAAAAGAACAAGCTGAAAGTGGCGTATATAAATCTGTGCAAATTATCCCTGTCCATGTAGAAATCAATGGCGGAGAGAATAGATACTAATAGGAGTGCTACGCCAGTTCTCCATCCAAGCTCTCCCTTTCCCTCCAACGCGAAGAGCACGCTCACAACCAACAAGAAAATGGACAATAACCGCAACTTCTGCTTTCCAGCTTCAGTCATCACTGCCTCCTCTTTTAGGAATCGAAGCTTGTTTCGATTATACCACATAAAGTTGTAAAAAGTCAAGGTTTAGGGATTTTTTGTCCGCCCATCAGCAAATATACACAAAAAACAATCCCCCATCATACCTCAACGGCTCAACAGGAGTTTCCGTTGAGCCATTGACCACCTATCTAGGATTATGGAAGTTCAACTTCCATAAATTTCAAAATTTAAAATCTAATTCAAGCTTCTCCGCAATAGTATTCCTTATGGCCTCTTCCAAATCTGGGGCTATTTTTTTAATCTTAGCCCGACTCAACTCAACTAGCGTATTGTCTTTACTATCTTTAGTCTTTACGTCCTTGAGAACCTCCTTTAAATCTTTGTGATGCTTAACAAAATTACTGCCAAAATACTCAACGAATATACCCTCTACTCGATTTGCTTTTGTAACATAAAAACCTATCTCATTATCGAAATATTTTATACGAGCATCTGAGGAGAGTTTGGGCTTAGTCACAGAAAAAGAATCACTCTCTGAATCATAACGCGTTATCCATTTATTTTTCTCAACAAACTCTCTCAAATTCGAAGAGAGGCTTAGTATGTCTCTATTACTTTGTATGGAGGAAGTTGTCGGCATAGTATTTATTAAATTATCTTAGTCGCTTTAGATTTGGATAACTAGTTTCTTTAATTTTATTTATCTCATATGCTGTTACGACTTCACGGGGATTACTTCTTAATGCAATAACCACCTTAACATACGACACTGCTGAGTACTTCTTATAATAACATGCTTTTCGCTTTTTGTCATCATAGTCGTAATATCGAGTTATCCCCTGTGCTACGGCTCCCTCCATAGGCGGGCAGGCATTTCTTTAGGATTATGGAAGTTCAACTTCCATAAATTCGAAACTATTCTATAAATAAGTAAAAAGACTATACCCTAGGGAGGAAACACGCAGATATCTTTTAAATCAAAATGAGCTTACCTAATTCATTTACAGAACGTTTCGGAAGCCGACTGGGCTGAGAGAGAGCAAAAACTCAGCAGAGTTTTATGCGGTCTGTAAATGAGTTAGGTAAGCGAATTAACTCCGAGTCTGGGTATAGTCTTTGAACGCCTACTTCAGGGCTATTTTTAGTACATCCTCCATAGTTTTAGTAAAGAAGAATTTCATATCCTTTTTGATTTCTTTGGGGATATCTTCAAGATCTTTCTTATTATCTGCCGGCAACACGGCAATTTTTAAACCGGCCCGATGAGCGGCTAAGATTTTTTCCTTCAATCCCCCAATCTCCATAACCTTGCCTCGAAGAGTTACTTCACCGGTCATACAAACTTCTTTTTTAACCGCCTTTTTAAGAAATAACGAAACGAGAGCGGTAGTCATGGCAATACCTGCCGAAGGTCCGTCTTTCTTTATCGCGCCCGATGGAACATGAATATGAATATCATCTTTGTTAAAATCTTCTTTGATGCCATATTTTTCAACATAAAACCGCGCAAAACTCAAAGCAATCTGAGCTGATTCTTTCATGACAGTTCCCAGCTGACCGGTCAGAATAAGCCGCCCCTTGCCGGGCATTTTAGATACCTCAATAGGAAAAACCTCTCCACCGACAGGAGTCCAGCCCAGACCAGTAACTACACCGATTTCGTCTCTGGTTTCCGCTATCTGATGGGAATATTTCTCCGGTCCCAGATATTGATGAATTGTGTCTTTATTTACTACCACCTGTTTATGCGATGGCGACTCAACTAATTTGCGGGTAACCTTACGGATAATAGAAGCCAACTGTCTTTCCAGGTCTCTGACTCCTGCTTCCCGTGTGTGTTTGTGGATAATATCCGAGAGCGCCGAATCGTTAAAAGATAATGCTCTCTTTTTCAAACCATGATCGGTAAAAAGTTTTGGAATAAGAAAATTTTTGGCAATCTGAAATTTTTCCTGCTCGGTATAGCCGGGGAAATAAATAATTTCCAGCCTGTCGCGCAAAGCCGGCGGAATAGTCTCCAGAGTATTGGCAGTAGTGATAAACAAAACCTCCGACAAATCAAATGGCATTTCCAAGTAATGATCGGAGAAAGAATTATTCTGTTGAGGGTCAAGCGCCTCAAGCAAAGCCGCCGACGGATCACCACGAAAATCCATGCCTATTTTATCTATTTCATCTAACATAAAAACCGGGTTTTTAACTCCGACTGTATTAATACCCTGAATAATTCTTCCTGGCATAGCTCCGACATAAGTCCGACGATGACCTCTAATCTCCGCTTCATCACGCAAACCACCCAAAGATACACGGATAAACTTTCGCCCTAAAGCTCTGGCAACAGACTGACCGATAGAGGTTTTTCCGGTCCCGGGTGGTCCAGCCAAACATAATATTGGACCCTTGAGTTTGCCGACCTGTTTTTGAACAGCTAAATATTCGAGAATTCTTTCTTTTACCTTAAACAATCCGTAATGATCGTGATTTAGTATTTTCTCGGCTTCTTTAAGATTGATTTTTTCTTTGGTTTTTTTGGACCAAGGTAAATCAATCAAAACATCAAGGTATGTTCTAAGATAAGAACCTTCCGGATTGAACGGTGGCATTTTACTTAAACGATTCAGCTCTTTAATTGCCTTATCCTTCACTTCTTTAGGCATTCCGGCAGAATCTATTTTGGTTCTAATAACATTAAATTCGTCTTTCTCATCTTCCACGCCCAATTCTTTCTCAATGCTTTTTAACTGTTCACGCAGAAAAAGCTCCTTCTGCATTTTGCCGATTTGTTTTTTAGTCTCCTTGGCAACGCTTTTCTCGGCTTCAAGTATTTCCAGCTCACGAGTAAGGAAAAAATTTAATTTTTTCAAGGCTTCATAGGAGTTTTTGGTTTCAAGAATAAGCTGTTGATCCTGTATTTCCAGATTAAGATTAATAGTTATCAGGCTTATAACTTGATTAACGTCTTTAAGCTGAGACATCATATATGTTATCTCGGGCGAGATGTGCGAAAATACCTTAAGTTCGGCTATTTGCCTAAACTGATCAATAACCAGACGGCTAAGAGCTTTTTCTTCAAGATTATCTCCGGAAAATTCCGCGCTCGGAGTTGGTTCACACTTAACCCTAAAGAATGGCTCCTCGGCGACAACCTGGCTTAATTTAGCTCTGGTTAAACCTTCTACGTCAATTTTTGAGGAACCGTCAGGCAGTTTGAATACAGCAACCACCCTCCCAATTGTTCCAACCCGAAAAAGATCATTAAGATGAACATTGTCTTCTATGTTTTTTTGAGTAACAAAAAAAACAAGCCGATCCTGGGCCATAGCTGCATCAAGTGCCACTACTGATTTGGGACGTTGAACGATAAGAGGGATAACTACCTTAGGAAATAAAACTGTATTCTTGAGCACTATAAGAGGTAATTCTTCCGGTATGAGAATATTGTTAAGTTTATATTGTGCCATAATTATCTACGAGCTAGGCGAGCAGGCCACTGGCGGATAGCCATATACTTACTCTCCTATTCGAGGTTCTATCTTAACATCTTTTCTATCATTGTCAATCATACTTTTAAGACTGGCAACAAGCTCCTTTGGATCGCTTGAAAATACCAGTCTTCCCGACCCATGATGATGCGGGTCTTTAACCTTTTTCAAAAGACCATATATCTCATCTGAAACACCGCAAGTCCCAGTCAGGATTCCGATGGGTTTATTATCTTCCAATGCAATAGTAAATTCATTTAATGTTCCGAACCCGCCACAGGCTATAATAACCGCATCGGCAGCTTTCGTGAGTATAAGATTTCTTCCCGAATAATCGAATCCGGTATAGATGATGAGCTCAAATTTATCTGTAGGCAGTTTATAGGTTTTAACATGCGCCGCATAGCTGGCTGCCGGTGAAATGCCAATCGATATACCCCCCTCATCGGTCGCTCCTTTTGACGCCTCATAAGGAACTCCGGTCGTAGCACCGGTAATCAAAACACCGCCTTGCCTGACAATTTCCTGACCGACTCGATAAGCTAGCTTATCAATATCATCACAACAATAACTCATATCTGCCGCCCCCGAAACAACAAATTTATATTTCATAATAATTTACTTTTTTATTTTATTCTTATTTTAATTAAACTGCCGATTTAATCAAGCTCAAAACTCTCACCAATTGACGGGACCGCCGCATCGATAGACATCTCGCTTCTGATTTTTTGCGAGAGAATAGAGCTGGAATGATATTCACCGTGAGTAATAAAAACTTTTTTAAGTTTACCGTCCTCTTTGGCTTTACCCACCCAATCCATTAACATTCCCTGATCGGCATGAGCGGAATATCCTTCAATAAGCCGAATATTGCAATTGACCGAAACATGCTGACCCAATAATTTTATTTCTTTCTTGCCATCAAGAATTTGCCGACCCGGAGAATTTTCAACCTGATAACCGACGAATATGATTGTTGAATTAGGATCCGGAAGATAGCGTATCTCATGAAATACTATTCTTCCACCCAATGACATGCCCGAACCGGCAATAATAATCTTAGAGCCATTAAATTTATCTATCACCTTCGACTCTTGGCTCGAATAAGTCATTCTTAAACCAGGAAAATTAAAAATATCATCCCCCGACCTTATCTCATGAACAACCTTCTTATTAAAATAGTCTTCGTAATTTTTATAGACCTTAGTCAGTTTGATAGCCAATGGAGAATCCAAAAAAACAGGCACGCGGGGGAGTTTATTTTGCTCCACAAGCTCATTTAATTCATAGAGTAAATCCTGAGTCCGCTCTATAGCAAAACTCGGAATTAGAACTGTTCCTCCCCGCTCAATAGTTTTGCCTATTTCTTGTCGAAGTATTTCCTTTCTATCAGTAACATTGCTATGTAATCGATCACCATAGGTTGATTCGACTACAATATAATCGGCTTCATTGGGCATATCGTAATGTCTTAAAAGCGGAACAGGATAATTACCCAAGTCACCTGAAAAATAAATACTTTTAATTTTTCCAGCGTCGTTATGCCAATTAATTTCTATTATCGCCGAACCTAGAATATGGCCGGCATCGTGAAAAATTGCCGTAACACCGCTTCCAAGATTTACCTCTTCCTGATATTCAACTCTTTGGGCTAGCAAAAATGTCTGGTGAAGATCTCCTGAATCGAACAACGGCTCATGGCCATCTTTTCTAGCTTCATCTTTAATCAGGTCAAGATTATCATCAAGAGCAATAGCGGCAAGATCAAGCGTGGGTTTAGTCGCAAAAATCTTGCCCCTAAAACCGTCCTTGTACAATTTGGGTAAACGGCCGGAATGATCAGCGTGGCTATGGGTTAGAAAAACAAAATCAATTTCCTTGGGATTATAAGAGAACGGCGCATAATTAAGTGTCTCTGCAAACCTTGAACCCTGAAACAAACCGCAATCAACTAATATCTTAAGTCCGTCCTTTTCTAATAGGTAGTTTGAACCGGTCACCTGTTGTACACCGCCATAAAAAGTTAATTTCATTGCCTTAAGCTCTAAATTCTAATCTCTAAAATAAGAAGGTTTTTTAATTTAATATTTAGAATTTTGACATTGTTTAGAAATTAGATATTAGGATTTAGAATTTTACCATAATTGTGACACCAAATATCCAATAATCGTCATCGTCGCTATGGGAGGCAATGCTGCCATTGGTTTACGGCTCGTTTGATTAATAAATATAAGATGAGTAAGCAAAAGTCCGACTAAAGAAAACAGTGCGACTATAATTGCTTGCCCGACGGAGACAACCGTAACTGAGTTAACCATTATTAACGGCAAACCTATATCTCCCGAGCCAAGTATCATGAACTTTTCCCCTATTTTCTGACGCGCCTCGTTTTTATGGTAAAAGATATCTTTAAATTCAAACGGAATAACAAAACCAAAGATAGCTCCGCTCTCTATCATCCCACGAGCCAGATAAACCATATGTTTAGTCCAATAAACCGCCAGAATATCGTAAAAAGATAATATTATCAAAAAAAGAATACCCACTTCCGGAGATATGGTAATTCCGAGAAGACTGGATACTCCGGCAATGCCTATCATAACTGCTATATTATGGACAAGAACATTATGTATCAGAATAAAAAATGCTGTAATTCCAAGCGCCCAGACTAAATCCCAAGGAGAAAGAACCAAAGAGCTAAAAACTATCTGCGAACCGGAAAAAACAACTAACACCAGAAAAGTCTTCAATAAAAATCCGCTCAATCTTTTGAATCTTAAAAGAACAAACGATAAAACAACAAAAAGAATTAAAAAAATAGCAATGTCACTCCAGGAAAAAATCTGAGGTTCAATAATATTTTTTTCAACTATGTAGGTGTGATTATAGGCCGAAAAAATTCCAATAAAAAGAGCGAGGCTGAACAAAAAAAGTTCTTTCCAAAATAAATTTAATCTTAAAATCATATTTATTCTATCTCACTATAATCGTGCCCTGCTCTTCGGGCTTGTTATTATTATGATATCCAAAGATACCCTTCTCGGCAAAAGTGTAAGAGAAATAACTGCTCTGAGGAATATCTCCCACGCTATCAAAACCGGGCAGTTGATTATTATCAGTTATAATTCGAATACCAAAAAATCCATCATTTTTGAAACGCACCGTATCACCGGCATGTATTCTTAAATTCGTGGGACTAAAAACTCCTCCCCTATATGAAACGGTATATATACGAGGCTGGCGACTTTCTGTCGGAGTAATAGTTGGCATTTGAGAAACAAGATTATCCGAGTTGCCTAATATTGTAACTGCTCCGGCAAGCATCATAAGCATAATGATTATTAACAACCAAAAAACTGCCGGGTTATGGTGTTGATTACCGTCTCTATTTTTTAATTTATGCCAAAAATTCATAAGATATAGTTATTTTAACACAGTAAATCTAAACTAAAAAGACCCCCTTCTATGGGAGCCTCGGCTTTTCGAGTTATAAAATCACATCTGCATAATAATCAAATCTATCCACGATAGTCACAATTCTTGATTTCAATGACTGTGCGGTTCCGCACTGACCGAAACATTTTTCAAATGCCCAAAAACGATTTTTCATACAAGGGGTTTTTTCTAAAAAATCGATTATATTACTATTATCAAAAATCGTGTCTTTATTAAGAAGTTCTTTACCGAAGACCATAAAAAGCATCATCAACCTTATAAAATCTCTTGAGGTTTTTCGGTCTTCGCTTCCAAACGCCCTAACCCATCTATCCTGCAATCCAGTAACAGATAATGTCTTAGCCATCCTATTTTTCTTATTTCTGTTAAAACTGGCTATTTCATCGGCCGTTCCGATTTCCCGCTTACACTTTTCAATCCACCATGGAACTATATAATCCTCTTCAGGCTCAAAAATAGAAGAATGTATCCGATTAAACATCTCCCAAACTTCATTTATGCGTAAATTTAAAAAAACATCATGGTATGCACCATGGCTTCTGATACTGTATGGAAAGAGATTGTATTCCGTCCCCTGACCATTTCTGGTCTTGGGAATCAGATGATGAAGGTTGGATTTATGAAATTTTGGACCATATATCCTCTGGAGACCTGCCTTGCTCAGATTGTCAGGCAAACGATTCCTTTTTCAACGAGCAAAGATGCTAAGCAATATGATACGCAAATAAAACCTACTCGTCAAATCATAATTCTGATAAATAAAAAGCTCCGCCATAGCGGAGCCAAACTCAATTATTCAAGCTGGAGTTTCTTGAAATCCCCCGATTCTACTACTACCAGCTTTTTTGCTTCGATCTTTATCTCACCGCCAAAAGCTTTCTTATTGAACTGATAAAAGATTAAATGTTCGGTCTTATCATCGTCCATAGATTCAACCCAGACGCTAACATTATCACCAGCAACATATACAGATGCAACCCTGTATCCACCGGCAGAAATATGTTTTTTAGGCATACCCCGAGACAGTTCTACGGGAGCAACTAATGCAATCACTACCATAAGAGCTAAAACTCCCACAGAAGAAAGAACAAGGCTAAGTAGTGGATCATTATTATGAAAGAGGTAACCCGAAAACACAAGGGCTAAAACGATAACAATAGAAATAAAAATTACAAAACCCATGCCTGCCTCCTATTTTAAAAGATCTCGGACCAGATAGTAGATTTCCTGATTGCGGTCTTGCCGCTATTTGTCTTGCGACTTCAGGAAATTCACTACCTGGCGGACCACTTCCCGGTCTGACCAGGGGATTTTCTTCCCTCCGGCCACAGCCATAGAAGTTTCCGAACCCTTGCCTGTAATGATTACAGTATCGCCTTCTTGAGCTAATGTCAATGCCTTTTTGATGGCCTGTTTTCTATCCAAAATATTCGTAATTCGTAATTCGTAATTCGTAATTCCAGATTTTATCTCCGATAAAATCTGCTCAGGATTCTCGTCGTATGGATCCTCGTTGGTCAAGATTATTTCGTCACAATGCTTAGCCGCTATTTTCCCAAATTCAGGTCTCTTCCATTTATCTCTTCCTCCTCCGGCTGCACCCAAAACACAAATTAGTTTACTAGCTTCTAGCTTATTAGATTTTAGACTTTTATACACCGCTTCCAAGCTCTCGGGCGTGTGCGCATAATCAACCACGACCGTAAACAGTTCCCGCTGGATAAATTCCATTCTGCCGGGGATTGATTGTATGGATTCAAGAATCGGTTTCATGCTCGGCAAATCAAATCCATACATGGCACCGACAGCAAGAGATGCCATAAAATTAATTACATTAAATTCGCCGGCTAGGTGAGTATTAAAAAATGTTCCATACAATTCAAACGACACACCCTCGCTACTTAAATTGATTTTATCTGGCACCAAATCGCCTTTTTTTAACCCATAAAATATTTTCTTTTTAGATGAAAAGTTGCCGAATAATTCCGTATGCTCATCATCGGCATTAATAACATGAATATTTTTAGTCAGCTTAAAAAGTTCTTGCTTAGCCTTATAATAATTTTCAAATGAACCATGATTATCAAGATGTTCCCGATGTAAATTAGTAAATACCGCACAATCGAATTGTATTCCAATGTGCCTTCTCTGCTTAATGCCTTCGGATGTAACTTCAAGCACAACATATTTACAATCTGCTTTCTTAGCTTCATACAAAAATTTCTGCAATCTAAATCTTCCCGGCATAGTCATTTTTAAAGTATTGGGCCAAGTTTTTTCTCCGATTTTAAATCCAAGAGAACCTATTGCCGCAACTTTATTTCCACCGCTTTCTAAAATCTTGGACACCATAAACACAACCGTTGATTTTCCTTTAGTTCCGGTCACACCGATTATTTTCATATCACGAGAAGGAAAACCATAATAAACCGCTCCCGCATAAGCAAGTAGAGAATGATAAGCCGGCTGGAAAAAATTAAAAACTGATTTAGGTATCAGCTTCTTGACATGATACAATAGTTTGTCTACTATGGTTTCTTGCAACATTAAAATAAATATATCGCATTTTGAAGAGTTTTTCTAGCCCTTGTCCCGTACCAAGCCCGCCCCCGCTTTGTTGGCGGTCAGCGGAATTGCTTGGTGTGGGATTGACTTTATAGTTTGATTATGCTATAATTAAAAGACACTGGTTCTTTACATACTTGAGCTATTCGAGGCTTAGAAAAGATCTCACGAAAACTGCTATTTATGGCAGCAGAGGTCTTTTCCGAGCTTCGACTCTCCCCTTCATCAATGTCCTTGAGAAATTGAGGCTATAGATGAGGGGGAAACGAGTCGTGCAGGCCCCAGAACGGGGTGAGCGGGCGATGACAAAATCTCGCCTTTCTCTAACTGTCCCCCTCGCCAAATCCCGTCCTTGAAAGCAAACTGGACGGGCTAGACCGACAACCTATTAGACCAACTAGTGGTGGGAGGCCTATGATTCTGATTGAGATTTGAGCGGGAGAACCCCCGCTAACACTCGAAAGAGTGTGCAGACCTCGCTTATAAGCGAAAGTCGGAATGGTGGTAACCCACCGAGCTGAACTCGGTCCACTCGAGGTCTGAAACCACAAAATTCCTCATGGAGCTGATAACCATGTAAAAACTAGCTACGGACACATCCGGGGTTGCCTCCAAAGCTCCTAGTCCGATTCTAATAAGTCGCTGTGCACAGCGACCCAAAGGAATCGGACGACCCCGGATGTCAATCCGTACCACAGTCCCGCACCTACCAAGGTCGGGGCTTTTTCGTTTTAACCAACGAAAGGCTTCATAACCCCCAAATTATTATGATATATCATAATAATTCTATTTATTAAGTTCTTCTAGGAGATCGGCTAACCAATAGTGGCTTTTGTAGTGCCTCCTTAATTCTGCAAACGGACCCGATGCATAGTAATCCCTGAACCCCGAATTTACTTTCTTTCTTGATCTTTTTGTATTTTTCAATTTAGGAATAATGCCTTTATGCCCTCCTAATCCAGAGTTTAACCAATTCTTAATTTTGTATATTGTATCCAAGCCCACGCCCATTTCCCTTACGATCTGATCATAAGGTTGTCTGTATAAAAGTCTTTGGGCTATCAGCATTCTTCTGCCAATCATTATTTTCTCGCTTTCAGTTAAAAAATCTCTAAGAAAATGCTTAATGTCTTTTTGAGACTTTAAATTACTAACACCAGCATAAAGTGCATCTAAAAATTTGTCTTTTTCCTTATTGTCGAGTCCGTTTGATGACCCTATTTTCATAAATTAATTTCTGCCGTCAATCAAAATTTATTATGATATATCATAATTTAATAATAATTGGCAAGAGTCTTTAAGAGATTCTGGGGGCTATTTTAATTTTCTAATAAAAGAATATGCCAGATACCAAAATCGGGAGACTGGCAGATCAAATGAACCGGGATATTCAACTAAACCTCCGTCGCCTTCGTCATGCCTCGGCGAGCCAAGCCAACCGAGCTTGAAACGAGTAACACCTGGCCACTTCTTTGCATCAATCCCCCAAAAATCATAATATTTAAGCCCAGAAGCTTTTAGGCTTCTGATAATTTCCCAGTGCATGAAATAAGGAGCCATCAGTGATTTATATTCCCTGTCCATCGCACCATGAAGATAGTAAGCAGTATTATGATATATCATAATAATTGCCGCTCCGATGAATTTATTTCCATATTTCACAAAAAATAATTTAGTCTGTAGGTCCTTGCCATCCTTTCCGCCTTTGGCGGAAAAAAATCCCAGCAGTTTTTCATAATATTCCTTGGAATGAGTCGTGAACTGGTCTTCTTTTGCAGTTTGTTTTAATAACCTCCAAAAGGCGTCGGTATCAGTGCTTTCTTCTAGAACTAATCCCCTCTTACCCGACAAATTAATATTATATCTTGTCTTTTGATGCATTTTCCCAAGCAGATGTTCTTCGGGCAAATTCAAATCTAAAACTACCGTCTTATACGGCTGAATCTGTTTCGATGCCCGACGAAATCCCCTTCTATACATCAACTCAATAACAATATCCGACAATGGCTCTACTTTTACAAAAATCGCTTTTTCTTCCTTAGCTAAATCTTTTAAATATTTAATAAAATTCGACAGTTCATTTTTAAGCCCACCCCCGATATCTTCAAATTGTATCTCTGGTCCATGGGGTATATACAACATACTCTTCCCCATCGGCAAACCGAGCTTAATTATATTCGCCCTTATCTTGCCGTCATCAAACCGCCAGACCCTATGTCCAGCTTCTTTTTGAAACTCCAACCATTCAGTTGTCTGTAAAAATGATTTCATTTTTTAACTTTATTCATAGACTATCGAATTATCGTATAGTTGATTGTGGTTTATTTTAAATCCTTAGAGCCGAGTCACTACAAATTCAAAATATTTATGCTATTTTGCCGGGAACCGATGGGGGTGGTCAGGTTCGGTCCCGCCCTGGCGGGATCCGCATGGCCTGACTGGGGGAACCCCCCCAGCGGTCGGATAAAATTAAGAAATATTTTAGAATTTGTTGATGAGGTGATTGGATTAAAAATAAATATAATCAACTACTTCCTCCCCAACAACTTCAATGCATTCCTCACCCGTTCCTGTAAATTATCCCCCTTAACTTCTGCCAATACTTCTTTGGCTTGATACTGGCCATAACCCAACGCCATCAATGCTTCCAATGCATGACCCTCCTGTCCTAAATCAACTCCTGCCATATCTCCCATCTCTAAATGATCAACTTTATTTTTTAATTCCAAAATCAATCGTGATGCGGTTTTCGGTCCAAGCCCAGAAACTTTTTTTAAATAATTTGCATCTTCATTTATTACAGCTGCTTTCAAATGCTTTGGTTCAACCGTTGCAAGGATATTCATGGCGCTTTTGGGACCTATCCCATTCACGCTAGTAATAAGATTAAAGAGCTCTAAATCTTCCTTCTCACTAAATCCATACATGTCAAAAGTTCCCTCTCGCATATTAAGCTGTGAGTGGATGAAGAGCTTGATGGGATTGACAACTTCGCTTGTTTTTGATAGAATATTTAGTAACTTGGGGACTACTATCACCTTATACCCTATGCCTCCCGTGCTTAAAATGACGTATTTATCCCCCAAATGTTCAATTTTGCCCTCGAGAAATGAGATCATACCATAAGCTTAGCACATGTTTAAACTAACTTCCAAATACAAACCTACCGGCGACCAGCCCGAAGCAATAAAGAAGCTGGTTCAAGGATTAAAGGATGGTAAAAAACACCAGGTGCTTTTAGGTGTAACTGGAAGCGGTAAAACCTTTACCATGGCGAAAGTAATAGAAGCCTATAAAAGACCGACGCTGATAATCTCTCACAACAAAACTCTCGCCGCTCAGCTATATAAAGAGTTCAAAGAATTTTTCCCTAAAAATGCCGTTCATTATTTCGTTTCATATTACGACTACTATCAGCCCGAAGCATATATCCCCCACACTGACACTTATATTGAAAAAGATTCCAAAATAAACGAGGAGATAGACCGCTTACGGCACGCCGCAACACAGGCGCTAATGTCCCGCAATGACGTCATTATTATCGCCTCGGTTTCGTGCATCTACAATCTCGGCTCTCCGGAAGAATACAAAAGCATGGGCCTTGAGATTTTCGAGGGACAAAAAATAAAAGCAACCGAACTGATGAAAAGCCTGATGCGCCTCCAGTATGCTCAGGACATAGAATTGAAAAGAAGTTGCTTTAGGAAAACAAGCAACGAAATAGAATTGATGGGGCCCGACGGCCAGAATGTTTTTAAAATAGCTTTTAAGGGCGATGTAATTTTCAGAATCTATCATGCGGCAATCTCAGAGCCGGAAGAGCTCGAAACAAAGGATGCTAATTTTGAGAAAATACTTGAAGCCGTAATTTTACCGGCAAAATATTGGATTACTTCAGACGACAAAGTGGCTATCGCCAGAGAGAATATAAAAACCGAAATGCAACAGCACGTTAAACACCTTAGGAAAATCGGAAAAAATCAGGAAGCCTCGCGTCTTCAGGAAAAAACCCTTCGCGACCTTGAGATGATGCGACAAACAGGATATTGCCACGGGATAGAAAATTACTCACGCCACATTGACTTTCGTAAACCCGGCGAACCTCCCTATACTCTTTTAGACTTTTTTTCCGCCAAAGGCGGATCAAAAGGACAATTTCTCACTATTATGGATGAATCGCATATATCTGTTCCCCAGATAAGAGGGATGTATTTTGGCGACAATTCTAGGAAAAGCACTCTGGTAGAATATGGCTTCAGGCTCCCTTCGGCTATAGATAATCGTCCGCTTAAGTTTCCTGAATTTAATAAAAGAATCCAAAAAACTGTTTATGTCTCGGCTACTCCGGGAAAATATGAAATAGAAAAAGCTGGCAAAACAAATATTGCTGAACAGCTTGTTCGACCGACAGGACTATTAGATCCCACCATCGAGATACAACCGACTAAAAATCAAATAGAGCACCTAGTGGATCAAATACGAACCAGAATCATGAGCAAGGAGAGAATTATTGTTACAACTCTTACTAAAAGAATGGCTGAGGACTTAAGTGAATACTTAGCCGATGCCGGTATTAAAGTTAATTATTTACATTCGGAAATTAAAACACTGGATAGACTAAAGATAATAAGGGATTTTCGACTCGGAAATTACGATGTGCTCGTCGGAGTAAATCTTTTGCGCGAAGGGCTCGACCTGCCTGAAGTTTCGCTTATTGCCATTCTTGATGCTGACAAAGAAGGTTTTCTTCGAAACACTACCACTCTTATCCAAACAATGGGTCGGGCCGCCCGACACATCAACGGCCATGTAATCATGTATGCCGATAAAATTACCAAATCAATAAAATCATCAATAGAAGAAACAACCCGCCGAAGAAAGAAGCAGGAAGAGTATAATAAAAAATTCGGTATTACGCCAAAATCTATTCAAAAAGCAATAGGCGCTTCGGATTTACCGGTATCAAACAATGGTTCGACTTCGCTCACCACAGGTGGCTTTTCAAAAACAAGGAGATATGGCAACGAAGAAGAAGACAGCGAGCTCATTATTTTCGGCAACTCCAGTAAGGGTAAAATCGTTGCCCAACTTACTAAAATGATGGAGAGAGCCGCCAAAAAGATGGAGTATGATAAGGCTCTGACACTAAGAGAGCAAATAAGAAAGATTAAGAGCGATACGCTATAGGAGAGCAAAAAGACTATACCCAGACTCAGAGTTAATTCGCTTACCTAACTCATTTACAGACCGCATAAAACTCTGCTGAGTTTTTGCTCTCTCTCAGCCCAGTCGGCTTCCGAAACGTTCTGTAAATGAATTAGGTAAGCTCATCTTGATTTAAAAGATACCTGAGTGTTTCCTCTCTAGGATATAGTCTTTTTACTCTCCAATTATTTTTACAAATAAAAAGCCCTCATTTTAGAGAGGACCTGAGCTCCAGACCATATTTTTGCTTAATAAAGTTATTTCTTTTTTTAAGGGGATTTTTATTTTTAGAAAAGTCTTTAACTAATTTCCAACCATTATCTTTCATTTCAAAAACACCGATATAAGGCGCGATCAGACCCGTGCTACTCTGTGCTTCATATAAGCCAATCCATTTATTGCCATTATTATAGAAAACCATTAAATGTTCATCGACCGTACCAGAATAGTAGGTATTGATATAAAAACGCGAATATGCGCGCACTAATATTCGAACCTCTTGACGATTAAGCACGACATTCATTACTGTAACAGTTTCAGTGTTCCAATTACTAAGATTGGTAGGGGTAGTTAAAGTCGATTTGGCGTATCGGTTGAAAGAAACACATGCAGAACCCATCAGAGAAGCGATGAGAACAAGAGTAAGAATTGCGACTGATTTCATCTATCTGCCCGTTTTCAAATAGCTGTGGCTCAATATTACTAACTAGATAATTAAAAGTCAAATTAAAAAGATGAGGTCGGTTTTCCTCTTATTTATAAGATCCATTTGTAGCTATCTTTCCACGATAGTTTATAAAATGACGAGGAAGTAGTTAGCTTTCCTAATTTGTTTAAAAACAAAAAACCCTCCTTGCGGATGGGTAAATTACATTAATAAAGCTCTAGATTATTCACCATAAAGCTCTATATTATCCATATTATAGTTATCTTTCAAAAAGTCCGTAATCGTTTTATCTGAGTGGTCACCAGAAAAATCCTTAACTAAAGACCACCCGTCACCTTTTCTCTCGTACATATAATGCTTTGATTCTTTGATAACCACATCGTTGTCTTTCTTCTCACTCAACTCTTTAGTATAAAAAGCAAGCCAAGCATTTTTATTGATATCATAAATAACAGCTATAATGGACTCCTCCAATTTATCCATGTCAGTATGAAGATAAACCTCACCCAGAAGGTTGACAGCCTGACCATTGAGAACGACTGACACTCCCATCCCCTCTTTATCCCACGCTGTATAATCTGGAAGCCCCTGAATAGGAGTATTTTGTTTGACACAGACCAGCATTGGAATAGAGAGAAAAACGACTAGTAGAGCTCTGACCATGACATTAACCACTATCATCCTCTTTTCAAAAAACCTCTTAGTAAATAGATACTAATGGATTTAAAATAAAAAGCAAGTCCATAGCTTGCATAAAAAACAAAAATATAGTAAGATAAACAAGTTAAGTTTTTGTCCAAGAGCGAAGCGATTGGTTAACAAAAAGTTACCCTCACACCTAGTCAGCGACAGCCATTCGGCGTCGCAGATATTCGCTGACTAGGTGTGAGGGTGCTGATAATTCTAACCACTCACTACGTTCGCGGATAATTATCGCATGCCAATTACACAATCTGCAAAAAAAGCATTAAGACAGTCAGTAAGACGAAAAGCTAGAAATTTAAGAAAGTCTATCAACTACAAATCGGCTATAAAAGAGCTCAAAAAGCTCGCCTCTTCAGGTCAGACAAAAGCAACTAAAGAGCTCTTAGCTAAGGCCTATAAAGCAGTGGATAAGGCCGCCAAAACAGGCGTTATCAAGAAAAACAAAGCCGCCCGCCTCAAATCCTCCGCCGCCAAACTACTCGCTGTAACTAGGAAGTAGATTTTTGAAATGCGCCAAAAGCGTAAAAACCGAACCAGGTAGTGAAAGTTCGGGATATAATTTGTTTTTACAAATTATAATAGCGAAGCTAGCCCGAACTTCTACTACCTGGGAAGGTAATTCAAAAATTCACTTCCTGGTAAAGAAATAAATCCCAATAATCTAGAATTTAAAAAAAACTGCCAATAGAGGCAGTTTTGGTTTAGGGTAATCCCCCCGGCCAACTTTCTAAGAAACAACTATCAGAGCAACCACACCTCTTATCGCGAATCTTCTGTTCTGCTTTTTCTTTTCCTTGCAACAGAACAAATTCCCACTCACTTCTCGGCGTATTGTTTAAAATCTTAGCTATTTTATCAAGTGCTGTCATGGCTTTACTTGAGATTGGCGCTAAAGGTCCAATATTCATTCCATTCTCCATACTAAAAAACAACTCCCCATATCCTACCACTAAAGAATACAAATTCAAGTGGGCGTAGAGAGCGAAGCCCCAACCCAATCTGAAGCAATTGAGACTCCTGAGTGAAGCGTGATTGATTAAGCCCAAAAACTATACCCTAGGGAGGAAATACGCAGGCAAGCCGGCTTGGTTCTTCGGCTTGCCGAGTACTTAAGATTCGATTTCCGCTGGAGAAATCGAATGTGGTCCGAGTCTGGGTATAGTTTTTGGGCGAGAGGATCGTAAGCGTGCTGAAGATGGATTGGGGCTTCGCAATAACCTATGCCTTCTTAGCCACATTCAACACTATCCCCATCCCCGCCAACATCACCATCATCGCCGTTCCGCCATAACTGATAAAAGGCAAAGGGATACCGGTTAAAGGAGCAAGACCGGTAACTGCAAATATATTTATAAATGCCTGGCCGGTTATCCATACCGTCATTCCCATTACCAGAAGTTTCCCGAATTTATCGCTAGTATTATTGGCTACCCGAGTCATTAGTAAAGAAAATGCGGTGAATAGGCCGATAACAAATGTTGCGCCAGCAAATCCCATTTCTTCAACCACAACGGCAAAAATTGAATCATTAGTAACCTCCGGCAGAAAGCCAAACTTTTGAGTGCTTTTTCCAAAACCATTGCCAAACAGCCCGCCGGAACCAATAGAGATTAGCGATTGATTTAATTGATAGGATATTCCCTGAGGCTCAAAAGATGGATCAAGAAATGTTTTTATCCTGTTAAAACGATAAGGGGCCGCCAAAATAACTGCTACTAAAACTGCCAATATCACGAGCCCGATAATAAAAATATGTTTCATTTCTGATCCGGCAAAAAAATAAAGAGCTAGAGATATCAATGTCGCCACGATTAAAGTGCCTATATCCGGCTGGAACACTAACAATAAACAGACAAAGGAAAGAACTAGAAAAAATGGCGCCATGCCATAGGTCCAATTGCGTATTCTTTGATCTCTATTGCCAAACCAGGCAGCCAAATAAATTATTAATGACAGTTTTAATAACTCTGAGGGCTGAAAAGAAATTCCGCCGATACTTAACCATCGCGTCGCACCCTTAAGCCCGAAACCGAACTGAGGTACAAAAACCATAATCATCAAAAAAAGCGAACCCACCAATATTATCAGTGACATCTTTTTCCATATTTTATAATCGAGTTTAGCAAATAAAAACATCAGCAATAATCCTGGTAAAACTCCGTAAAGGAGTTGATGGTTTAAATAATAATAAGCCGAACCAAACTTTTTCTGCCCCTCAACAATTCCCGCTGACGATAAAGCAACCAATCCGAAGACAAGCAAGATAAGAGTTATGATTAATATGGACTTAGTCATGATATAAATATTTTAACATAAAACCCGAGATTTCTCTCGGGCTATTAACTAAGCCTTATAAAACTGCGCAGGATACTCGGTTCATGCCTGGAAACTTTGAAGGTCAACCAGTTTTTTGTAAATACCGTCTCTCGCAATTAATTCATCGTGCTTACCGATCTCTACGACACTCCCATCATGCATTACGACAATTTTATCTGCCTTTTTAACCGTGCTTAATCGGTGAGCGATTATGAATGTCGTTCTGCTTTTGATCAGCGCTTCAAGAGCCTGCTGAACATACATTTCCGATTCCGAATCAAGAGCAGAAGTTGCCTCGTCAAGAATCAGAATTTTAGGATCACGCAATAACGCTCTGGCGATAGCTACTCTCTGTTTCTGGCCGGCTGATAGCTTTACTCCTCTCTCCCCAACAACCTGATCATAACCGTTAACAAATCTCTCTCCGGTAATAAAGTGATGAGCATAAGAAGCTCTTGCGACATCTTCTAGAGCAGAATCGTCGGCTATTCTTTCGATATCTCCATAAGCGATGTTTAATTTTATTGTATCATTGAGCAAAGAAAGATCTTGAGGCACAACGGCTATCTGAGACCTTAGAGAATTCAAGCTCCATCCCGTTATATCATTTCCGCCTATAGTAATTTTTCCTTTTGTCGGACTGTAATACCTGGAAACGAGATCAATAAGAGTCGTCTTGCCGACTCCGCTTTCGCCGACTATGGCAACTGTCTCGCCTTCTTTCACGGTTAAGTTGATATTCTTCAGAATTTCCTTTCCCGTTTCGCCATATTTGAAGGTTACGTCACAGAACTCAATATCACCAGCAATATTTGCATTTGCGCCACTTTGATAATCTTCTTCTGTTTCACCGGCAAACTTAGCAACTCGCTCCTCGATTACCAGTGTTTCAAGAACAAATCTCCAGTTATGGGCCAACCGGCTGAACGGCGTATAAGCCAACTGAATATACCCCAAAAAAGAGAATAGTCCGCCAGCATCAATATTCCCCCACCGTAACATCAAAGCGCCGAGAGCAAGGGTAAGTACAGATCCACCGCCAAATATAAAATGCTCACAAGTCTGAATTTTGTTTCTTAGATCTTGGGCTTTCCTCTCGTTGGAATAACATCTGTCAAAGTTAGTTTTAATCCTTCCTATTTCAAACTCCTCATTAGTATTTGCCTTAACTGCTTTAACATTGGCCGTAACATCCCACATATGGCCCCACGCCGCTTCCCAAATTTTCCTATTTTCTCTGTTTAAGGCGACAATCTTTTTATTGCTGGATATCATCGCGAAAGTATAGAGAGCCACTGTTAGAAGGACTAGGAGTCCCAACTGCCACTGAATCCAGAACATAAGAACAAAAGAGAAAATCAAACTCAAGAAATGCGGGACCAGAGAGAAAAGAACATCTCTTACCATTCTACCCAAAGAGTCTGCTCCGCGTTCCACTCGCTGTACTGTTTTGCCTAATCTCTGTTCAGATAGATACGACATTGGAAGTCGTACCAAGTGGGCCAGAGAATCCATAAAAAGATTGTAATCAATGTTCCAAGAAGCATAGACGCCTTGTCTGTCAGAATATCTGGTCGTCCAATTCCGTACCTGATCTATTGTCATCCACATCAGAACAAGTAGGATGATATACTCTATAGATGACGCTTTATCTCCAGCCATCCTAATAATTTTGCCATATATCAATGGTACAAATGCTCCTAGGATAGAGCCACAAACCGCAATAGCAAAGACCCTCTTTATCTGCTGGCCTTCTGCTTGAATATATTTTATCATCAGCTTTATGCTGGGATTCTTTATTCGCTCCATCGCTTGTCTAAACACTCATCCCCCCTATTCAGTTTTGAAAGAATAAAACACTATATCACATCTATAATATTGTGTCAATAGGACAGTGTAGAACCGCCTAAAAGGCAGTTTTATGATACTCGTTAGATGAGTACTACTAAAACTTATTCATTCACGAAAATTATCTTATAAAATGTCCGTACGGACATTTTATAAGATAATTCGATAATTAAAATATAAGAATATCAGAATAACGGAGGAATTTTTGAGTCGACGAGAAATATAATTAGTCCGATAATTGCTCCTACGGCGCTTATCGTCCAAAATCTCATTGTTACCTGTGTTTCCGGCCAGCCCAAAGCTTCAAAGTGGTGATGAATAGGAGTAGAAAGAAATATTTTTTTACCGCGAAATCTCTTGGAAACAAGCTGGATAATAACTGAGCCGGATTCTATTATAAAAATAGCGGCAATAGGAATAAGAAGAAGTGGTGTGTTGGTTAGCATAGCCACTACGCCCAGAGTAATGCCCAACGACATTGAGCCGGTATCACCCATAAAAAACCTCGCCGGATAAATATTGAACCACAAAAAAGCAACTAATGAACCCATAATAGCCGCCAAAAACACCACTAAATCCATTCTGCCTTGATCAAAAGCGATAACCGCATAAGCGCCGAACATGGTAAGAAAAACACCGGCTACCAAACCATCTAAGCCGTCAGTTTCGTTAGCCGAAAAAGCACTGGCTATAATTATAAAAATAAAAAAAGGAACGTAGAGCCAGCCGATAGTCCAGTCGCCCAGAAATGGAATATTTATAAAATCCCAGCCGAGTTTAGTATAAAACCACCAAGCCCCACCCGCTCCTACGAGAGCATACATTATCAAACGATCGCGCATCCTCAATCCACCGCCTCCTGGTCCTATTCTTAAAACCCCCAGAAGATCATCCACTAATCCGACCATGGCAGCCACAATAAGAGCCGTAAACGGAACCCATGTTTGTCCCCGAGAAAGAAAATTGATATTACCGAAAGAGGTTGTCGGATAGAATTTTGATACAACCCAGAACCCCATAGTTAGAATGATTACTGTCACCCATATTACCACTCCGCCCATAGTCGGAATACCAATTTTTTTCTTATGAAGTTCTGAGAAAATAGGGGCATTTGATTCTCGGACTATACCTTTGCCTAATTTGTATTTATATAAAACTTTAGTCCATAACGGAGTTATGAAAAGTGTTACAAAAAAAGCCACCGTTGCTACGGTGAAAATTCTAACTACATTAAAAATTGTAAAAATATTGTCAGACAATTTAGTTCATCAAGTTTATAAAGTTTGTAAAGTTATAAAGTTTTATGAATAAAGAATATTATTCTATCGACTTTATGAACTTTATGGACTTTATGAACTTTTAACTTATCTACTTCCACCGATATGCCGTTCTTGTCCACTCTATCAGTTTTTGGGTATCACCGAAACGATCTTGAGAACCAAGAACAATACTGATTAGCTTGCCCGGATAACCCGGCACGCTAGTTACTAAGATCATACACTGAAGAGCGCCATCAGTAAATCCCGTTTTACCGCCGATAATATCTTTTATCATGCCAAGCAACCTATTAGTGCTTGTTATCGAATGTTTTATCCTCTCATCGCTTGATTCCACAATTGCCGTTTTTTCAGATGATATATCCCAAATCTCCTGATAATTCAGAGAATATTCCACTAATCTAATTAAGTCACTTACGGTTGAATGAGCATTATCATTCAATCCGGCCGAATCATTAAAAATAGTATTCTTCATTCCCAGCGCTCCAGCTTTAGTATTCATAATTCCAATAAAATCAATCCCTTTTCTTTTAGCATGATTAGCTAAAGCATAAGCTGCATCATTAGAAGATTCTATCAGCATAAGTCTAAGAAGATTACGAACGCTCATCTTTTCTCCAAGATATAAATCCTGTTTCTCGCCATCCACCCTCATAGAATCCTCAGCAATGGTTACTATATCATCAGAACTCATATTTTCAAGCGCCACTACGGCTGTCATAATTTTTGTAAGTGAAGCGATAGGAAGCTCCATGTCGGTATTCCTATCATATAAAAACCTAGACGATCTCGTGTCGTAAACAAGGGCTGATTTAGCGCTTATAGTCGGCTTACTGATATTGGAATCAAGAATAGGAATGTAATTCGGACCGGAGATAGGAAGAATATAGGCTTGCTCTCTTTGGTCGCTAACCTCCTCAAAGTAGTAAGGTATAACAAAATTATCTCTAGAGTTTTTAAGAAGCAAAGAAAAGTTTACGACGAAAAGAGCAATTATTACAATTGTTACGGCATATACTTTGTACACAAAAACAAAAACTCTAAATTCTAATATCTAAATTCTAAACAATATCTAATATCAAAATTCTAATGTTCAAAAGTTTCGGATTTTGAAATTTGGATTTTGAGCTTGTTTAGAAATTAGGATTTTGGATTTAGGATTTACTTTTCAATCTTCAAATGAAGTTCTTTCAGTTGCTTTTTATCTAATTCGGACGGACTTTCCATCATTAAATCTCTAGCGTCTCCAGTTTTAGGAAATGCTATGACTTCGCGGATATTCGGTTCATTATTTAATAAGGCTATCAATCGATCCAATCCCCAAGCAATTCCCCCATGAGGCGGAGCGCCATAACCCAAAGCATCCAACATATGGCCAAAATTATCTTTAATCCTCTCTTTAGCAAAACCCATTATCTCAAAAACGGCTTCCAGGGCATCGGGACGATGATTACGAATGCTTCCACCACCAACTTCTGTTCCGTTAAGAACTACGTCGTATTGAGTGGTAAGTATCTCACTAATCTTTTCTTGTTTTAACAATAATTCCATATACTCTGGCTTCGGCGCAGAAAAAGGATTATGCGTAAATGTCCAGTGACCCTCTTCCGTTTTCTCGAAAAAAGGAAAATCTACAACCCAGCAAAAAGCAAGAAGATTTGAATTGTTTTTATCTTTACGTAAATCAGGGCGATCAGAATTATATTTTTCCATAGCCTCCTTATAGCTCAAGCGCGGAAAAGGAATTTCCTGAATTTGTTTTTCGGGATACAAATTTTTGACTAATTCTATAAGAAGTTTTTCATTAACATCCATAACATCATCTCTCTCAACAAAGCTCATCTCCATATCAAGCTGAGTAAATTCAGGCTGTCGGTCACCACGAGTATCTTCGTCACGAAAACATCGGGCAATCTGAAAATATTTCTCAACCCCACCCACCATTAAAAGCTGTTTATATTGCTGGGGAGATTGAGGAAGAGCATAAAATTTTCCGGTATATAAACGGGATGGGACAACATAATCCCGTGCTCCTTCTGGAGTCGATTTGGTCAGTATAGGAGTTTCAACTTCAATAAATCCCTTATCTGAAAGCCAATTCCTTATTAGATGTATCAGGTTGTGCCGCTTAATAAGATTGCCTCCCATTCTGCTTCGACGAATATCAAGATAACGATGCTTCATTCTCGATTCTTCGCCTATTTCATATCCGTCTGTATCTAGAGGAAACGGCGGAGTTTCTGATTTGTTAAGAACTTGCAATTCAAGCGGTTCTATCTCAATCTTGCCCGTTTCAGTCTCGACATTCACCATCTTTTCAGGACGTTCCTTGACCATTCCTCTTACAGAAATAACCCATTCAGGGCGAAGTTGAGTCGCCAATTCGTAAATTTCTTTCTGGCTCGGCACAAAAACCATCTGAACAGTTCCGCTTCGATCACGCAAATCAACAAAAATTAATTTTCCATGATCGCGACGAACATTAACCCAGCCGGCCAAAAAAACCTCTTGTCCTATTAAATCTTTAGTCGCAGATATTGATATTCTTTCCATAAGCAGATATTAACATAAAAGTTTTTTTGTATCTAGTATTTTGCATTAGGGATAACAAAAAACCCCGCACTTTCTAACGAAAAGCGGGGGCAGGTTGGACGGATGTCCGATTAATAGTTATTGCTTTTTTTTGAACATAATACGAGAACTACTCCGAGCAATAGAGCGGCAATTGCCTTAGGTAACGCCAAATGAAAATGTTGATCTCCGTAATTGAAGTAGTCATAAAATCTGTATACTGAGCAAATAATCGAACTATAACCAATAAGTCTGAAGATGAACATCATCTACTCCTTTGATATTTCTATCCCAACGAACTATCGATGATTCTATCTAGTAACTGACTCATCGTCAATCCTGCTAAAGCAGAGGCTTTGGGAAAAAGAGATGCCGAAGTCAAACCGGGAAGAGTGTTAGTCTCTAGAACATAAACATCGCCATTCTTTATTATCATATCCGTTCGAGAATATGCCCTGCAACCCAAAATCTGATGAGCCTTGATGGCAATCTCTTGAATTTTTTTGGTCGTTTCTTCATCAAGTTGAGCCGGTGTAATCTCATCCGAATGACCAAGTTTGTATTTAGCCTCATAGTCAAAAAACTTGTGGCCTTTTTTAGGAATTATCTCCGTCACGGGAAGAGCCGTAACTGAACCAATCGTCAACACTAAAGGATTACTTGCAATACTATTATCTTCAGATGATGAATCAAGTACGCCGCAAGTCACTTCTCTACCCTCAATAAATTCCTCAATTAAAACTTTTTTATCAATCTCAAAAGCCGACTTGATTGCCTTTTCAAGCGAACTCTGGTTATCAACGATAAAAACTCCGACCGAAGAACCGTTTGAACACGGCTTAACAACAACCGGAAAACTCGTAACTTTATTCACAAAAACATTGAGTAGGGCCTGATAATTTTCACCTCTGCGTATTTTTAAAGTATTCGGAACTCGGAGTCCGGTAAGTTTGAGTATCTCTCTGCTTCGTAATTTATCTATAGCCAAAGCCGAAGCGGTAATCCCGGATCCCGTATACTTAGCGCTGTAGTATTCCATAAGCGCCTGAACCCTTCCGTCTTCGCCAAATGTTCCGTGAAGAGCATTAAAGATAAGGTTGAAATTCTTGAACGCCTTTTCTAAATCGGTTTGCTTTCCCCCGACAAACCACCTGCCATTTTTGGCTATTTTTATAGAAATGGCTTCATATTTATTTTTATCTAAATTTTTAATAACAGTTGCGCCCGTATTCAAAGAAACTTCGTGTTCCGAAGAAGGTCCGCCCATTAAAATACCAACTCTCAGAAGCTTATTAGTTTTTAGCTTATTAGGCATTAGAATTTAGGGAAAAAAATATTTAACTATTTCAGGAAATGGAGGCAGGAACCAAAGCGCCAGTTCAATAACAATCAGCCAGATAATAATCCGCTCAAGAAAAGCGTTTCTCTTTTCTGCTAAAAAGTTCATAAGCATCTGGGAAATATCGGATAAGTATTTTATCTTTTCATCTAATATATCAAATCTATCTTGAAGCTCATACTCGGCATTCATTCGATTGTATAAATCCTCTAATTCAGGAGACTCCCAAACTTCTTCCGGTTTATCAAATAATGACAAATGGGCTATGGTTATCTGTTTAACCGAAAGAACCTTGCCTATCTGCTGAAGAAGCCTCTTCTCGCCTAACATAGCCCGACCGCTATTCTTGAGATTCTCAACAATAACACCTATCTCCGACAAGCTCGTCTCTATTTCGTCTTCGTATCGTTCAAGGGCAACCGACTGGGATAGAACATAGGAAATAATCTTAATATATGAGACCTCCAGTTCGGGAACGAAAACTTCATCAAATGTAATTCTAATAATATCGCCGCCGACAAAAACTTTAGTATCCTCATCATAGTTATAATTTTCTCTCTTGCTTTTAATTAAAGGTTTAATCTCTTTTAAAAATTCGGATCTCAATTTATCGGATACATTCCAGAAAGTAATAGCTCCAAATTTGGTAAGCACAGCATATTGATCTTTGAGAAGCTTAACTACAAGAGGATGGTCTCGGTTTAAATAAGAGTATCGCCTTATAGTCTCCTGAACCTTCTTCAGGTCTATGAATTCACCCAAATAGCGCGTTTCAGCCGAATATTCAACATATTTTTCCTTAGCTCTAGGCATGTTACTAACCTACCATATTTTACCTAATTGACTCAAGGTATCAAAACAAAAACGGCTATAAGCCGTTATTTCCTACTATCTTTATCGGTTTAACCAAAACATTGCTGGCATATAATTTATAGGGCTTTGAAAGATTGCACTTTTCATTATATCCCTCAGAGCATTTAAATGTCACCGGAGCTATCCAACCGATATGAAATCTGTTAAGGTCTTTTCCTTCAGGACGAAAATCTATTTTCATCTTGGATTCTACGGCCAACACACGAACCGATCCATCTTCGACAGTCAGTATCAGGGTATTTATATGACCGTTATCGTGAAAAGATTTTGTTACTCCGGGAATATCTTCCAGTGTTTTCCGTCTTGAATTAATAAAATTCACAATACTGAATAAAAGAACCACCACCAAAAAGAGCCTAAAAATCATGCGTTTCTTACTCATTATTTTCGTCCCCCAAGTCAAAGATCTAATTACTGTGATTATATAATAAAATAACTAAATGTCTATAGCCCATAAACAAGATTGTAAAACACATCTTTCCGTGTTAAAATTTCCTAGAGTAACATCCGCCCATGCAGAATTGCCAAAGGCGGAAGATAGGGGTCCGGGGAAGAAAAGTTCTTCCCCGTAGTGGAAGCCCCGCCCTTGGCGGGGAAATCGAAACCGCAAGGTGTCGAGGAAAGAGGTTTGCGCTAGCGAAGCGAGTCGCAAACCAAACGACCGCCCATAGCTCAGTTGGTAGAGCAGCTCCCTTTTAAGGAGAGGGTCGTAGGTTCGACTCCTACTGGGCGGACTTTAGTAAAACAAGACAGGCTCTGAAAGCCTGTTTTGTTTTACTATTTTCTGTGCCCAGTAGGAGTCGAACAAAGTGGGGGTCGGGGCGAGAAAGTCTCGCCCCGTGGTGGAAGCCCCGCCTTTGGCGGGGAAACCGAAACCGCAAGGTGTCGGGGAGAAAAAGATTTTCTAGTCTACGAGTAAAATCTTTTTCGACATGAGATTCTCCTACTGGGCGGACATCAGAAATATCAACGGCTCACATAGTGAGCCGTTGAAACTTGATTTAAAAAACGGTACCTGACACCTTTTCTGCTCTAGCCTTTGGCGAGACGCAGTCATCCGTTACACATGTTACAGTGGATAACCAAAACTAGATTTACAGGAGAGGGTAATGTGAAAGAAAATTGGGTTCGTCTGCCAAAAACAGGGACATTGATTTCGGAACTCTAAAATGCTAATATCTAGCCAGTTTATTACCAAGGAGAAATAGTAATGTCCAAAACAGGAACGAGTTACGCTGTGCTACAAAATCCAGGTCTTTTTGAAGATTGCATTACTTCAGTAATGAGGCTGACTGAAGATGGTTTGCTTGTCTGGAGAAAAAGCCAGAATAATCCTAACAGATTTATGTCTTATCCGTCTTCTGAGATAAAGACTACTAAAGACTTTGAATTGAGAGTCGGAAGAAGACTGGCTGGAGCAACTGTCGGTTATCCAGTAGAAGCCAATAATAATGACCGTTATCTCTGGTTCAGATTAACAGATGGTGTTGGTGAACAGCACTATGTCGAGCATCATGACGCACCCACTTCAGAACTGAAATCTCTTGTTAAACAGTTATATGCTCTTGCCAAAGCAGAATGTGGTAAGGGTACTGTAACTTCAATGCCGTTGTACGGCTAAAAGGAGGATGCCATGAGCGAAATTTCACATCCCGTCTTTGGTCGCTACGACCCAGAGTTAATCTGTGAATGTGGTCACCCACGTAAATATCATAACCACATGGGATTATCGGAAAATATAATCGTGGGTAATAATTGCAATGCTTGCCGATGTCAAGAATTTAAGGAATCTGTTCAGGCTACCCAGAATAACGTAATTTGGCTCCGAAAAGAAATCGAGTCTCGTAAAAAAAGGGGGGGTACAAGCCCAACTTACTGTAGTAGAAAATGAATTGAGAGAACTGCAAGAAAGATGCACGCATCCTAACAAAAAATCACGGGATGTATATGATGGTCATATCCCATTTTTTACCGAATATTGGTGTGATGACTGTGGTATAAGTTGGTCAAGTCGTCTCTAGTATGACAAACCTATCCTAACCGATAGGTTTTATTTTTAGGTAATAATGAAACAGTATTGCGGGTTAGAATCTGTTGTGATAGTTTATGGTGAGCATTGTTAATAAGTGAGGAGTCGTATGTCAGAAGAAAAGAAAGTTAAGGTGGTTACCAAGAAAGTGGTTACAACTGACGACAGTGGTCATTACGGATTCATGTCATGTGGAGTATGCGGTGCTAAGGTAAAAGACGAAGATAAAGAATGCCCGTCATGCCATGCTTTATTTATGGGTCTGGATACTTCAAATCCATATCCATTTGGCGGTAGCGACTTTTAAGATTAAATATTTTATACAGTGCGATAATCTCGCACTTTTTGTTTCCTTAGGTTATAATCAAAATATGGAAAGATTCTCAAGTCCAGAACAAAGTGAAGTATCAGACCAGGAACTTATTGATGCGCTTAAATCTAAAGGGGTCGAAAACCCAGAAGTTCATCAACTTCTTCAACGCTGGACTAAACAAGGAGAAAAGCAGGTTGTTAATCCAGAAGATGCCATTAAGTTTAATCAAAGAAGGGCAAGGCTCTATGTTGAGAGTGGTTATGTCCAGGAAGGGCTAGAAGTTCTTGAGAGTGCCAGAATGCAGGCTTGGAATGAGCAAAGAGAAGAACTATTTAATCAGATAATGACCGAAATGGATGAAATTGAAGATAAATATTCAGGTTCTAGCAATTAATTAATAAACTAAATTAACCCCTGCGTGCCCGTCCAAAGTTCATTGAACGAAGGAGGGTGTAGACAAATAATAGGTGCGGATGTTGTCTACTAGGGCAGACATCAGAAATATCAACGGCTCACATAGTGAGCCGTTGAAACTTGATTTAAAAAATGGTATCTGACACCTTTTCTGCTCCCTGTACAACATGCAGGTGGGGGGGTTGCTTTTATAGTGCCATTACTGAATCTATCTCCGTTCCTCTCCTTCGCTCTATCGAGTTTCGGAAGAGCACAGCAATATCCTCACACCCGCCTTCAGTAAACTTTCGGCGAAGCAAGCAAGGCGTACAATTTACTTAACTAAAAAACCGTGCTATTCTAAGGCACGGTTTTAGGTTCGTTGAAAAGAGTAGAAATGAAAGAAAAAAACTTTTGGCGCATATTTCATGCTGCATGGGGCCACAGCACTACTAATAAGGGAGGCTACGATAAAGAATCTTGGATGCACGTACAACATCAAGTAGCAGAGTTTTTTGAAAACCAAAAACGACAAAACGATAAAGAGAACAAGGAGCAGGCAAAAATAAAACGAGGTCTCAATTGATACCTCGTTTTTTATTATTTGGTTTAACCTTGATTTAGCGAATCAGATAATTCCTAACTCATGAAAAAACTCGCACCAGACCGGCTCAAGACCGTGACTTGCCTGCCATTCTTTCTCTATTGATTTCTGTATCCCCTTTGTCCAAGATGGTTCTTCCGCCTTTTCAGCTAACTTCATTCTATACAGATACTTTGCTGTTTTATCAGCTAAAACTTTCATCTCTTCTGTCGTATACCAGCGAGCGCCATTAGTCTCAACAACGCTAGGAACCAAACTGCCCTCCCAGCTTACTTCAAATATCTGCCAATCATGATATTCTCCGCCTCGACGACATTTGAAATATTTTCTCGGATTTTTGAGAACTAAAGACTTGGGGGCGCCGATAATTCTTAGGCCCACTTCTTCTTCAAATTCCTTAAAAGCGGTAATTCCATAGCTAGCACCATCGCAATGTCCCGCTGGCGGAGCCCATCCAAATGGAATTTTTTTTCGTTCAATAAGTAAAATTCTGCCTGAATCGTCTCGCGCAATTACGCCCACCGAGGTATTGTCACAAACTGTTTCTTCGCTCACTTGCCGCCTTTCAGATAATTTTTAATGAGCTTATGAATTAGCTCAGAATTTTTATATATTAAACTTCTATTTCCTACAATGCAAATCCTAACTGCCATATAATCCTTCATTTCGCCCCTAAGAGCTTCAAAATACTCTTTCTGGGTGGTCTTTAACGAAAGTATTCTACCATCGTCATGATAGAGAATATCTTCCGGCACAAAACGCCAAGGAGTCAAAGTTGGTACAATAACTATTTTATGCGACGGGATACCTATTAAATCCCCCACCATCGACTCCAGCTTTTCTAAATCTGCCGGAGAAGCATGTTCCATAAAATTCTCAAAAAATTTATTATCTTCTCCGATAACTTTTATATCTTTTCCGGCAATTCTCTCTTTGAACTCTCTGCTCTTTAATCTTATAACTAAACCGGTTCTTGGAAGATTGCGATTCTTATATGATTCATAAAGGAATTGAAGTCTTTCATCGGGGTTAGTATATATCAAAGCCATTAATTCCTTGTCATTGATAAGCCATATCTTGGCCGGATCCATTCCCTCTATATTCATCAGTAACGCCATCATTTTTTGTAAAAATCTCTGGCTGATAAGAGCCGACTTATGAAGATAAACTTCTTTATACATATACAGATATAATCTCTGCATTTGTTTTGCCGCCTCGAGAGATTTTTTATCAATAGTCAGATTGCCTTTAAGAAAAATGAGGTAATTAAAAATACTTTCGATATCCGGTCTTTGACCAAAACCGGTATGATAAACATCGCGCTCTAAATAATCCAGTTTATCCATACCGACATTCTTATCCATCACTATCCGATACAGAGGATTTTTTCTGGTGAAAATTCGCTTTATTAATTTAGGGTCGCCTCCGGCTTTTACTATCTCTTTTGTCAGCTGGTCTATTATTCTCATTCCGTTTTGATCGTGATTGATGGGAGTTAACTCTTCTATTACATGAGAAAATGGTCCGTGGCCAATATCATGCATAAGCCCGAACAAAGATACGTTCTTGGCTTCTTTCTGGGTAATAAAACCTTCGGTTGCCATACGACGACAAAAACGGGTTGTTTTGCCATACACGCCGAGAGCATGCTCAAAACGGTTATGTACCGCTCCGGGGAAGACCGTCTGCGTTGTACCGAGCTGAGAGATATGCAAAAGACGCTGAAAAAGCGGGTGATTAATTATCGGCATAATATCCCGAATATCTATGGACTCACTGGGAGGTATACGAATATATTTTTTATAAAATCTAGACATAGATTAAGTATTATGTATTAAGTATTAAGTATTAAGGTTAAGAAATCAAGCTTGAAAAAAGAAAAGATCTGCTATGCAGCAGGCGGAGGATCTGGGCGATTATGATTTTTTAACTCTTCAAGAGTATATGCTCCGGTAACCCATAGGCACCCCTGAATAAACCCTAGCCATCGAAAAACCTTGTCCATTCTATTCTCTGCTACAAATTTTTCCATTTGATCCAACATACCATGACAGTGAGCAAAAACCTGCCACTTAAATCGCACAAGCACGGTATGCGGAAAATCTATCTTACCTGAACCGTTATCTTGGAAAAATTTCCTATAGGTGTTGATTGCTTCCAAAACTTTCCTGTTGTCCAATTTTGCCTCCTCACATTATTACTATCGTAAAATTAGACTAACATATACTAATCTATAAGTCAATATCAACGTATAAAATCAGATAGCTAGCTATCTGATTCTTTCATTGCTTCTTCTAATATTTTTTTGAGCTCACCGGTATTTACTTCCACTTTTGGCCTTTCTCTTTTATGCTCTATCTTTTTACCGTGAAAATTAACCGGACCACTTTGGAGAGCGTCATCCAAAGAAAGCCCGGGTTTAGATCCGTGAAAAGGAAGGCTGGGTCTTTGAGGAGGAATCGGCTCTGTAATCTTAGTAGGTCCGGGATTGTGAACTAGGGGCGTTCTTGGTTCTAAGCCTATTGTCCTAGTACCTCCGCCCGAAGAAGACATCGTGGCAGACCCGCTAGTCTGCACAGGCTTGCCTACCGGAAGACGCGCAGAAGGCTCCTGAAGAGGCCTAGGTGTCGGCCGTTCAGATGGACCTGTCCGTGTAGCTGGTGGACGATAGGAGGGTCTTTCTTCTCTCCTTGACTCAGGCTGGCTATAAGGTCTCTCCTCTCTTCTTTGTTCGTATTTTTGTTCCGGTCTATACTGCTGTTCCACCGTAGGGCGCCTTTCAAACCCGCCTGCCGGCGAGGCAGGTGTTGACCTCGGCCGATCTGATTGTCGGTCGAATCTGTAATCATTCCCTTGTTCTTGGCGTTGATAAGAAGGACGCTCAGTCTGTGCAGGACGCGCCATCTCCTTACTATCAACTTTTACTGACCAATCAGCGATAGTTTTCTCCACTTCTGCCCGAGGAGTGGCATAGGTTTTTCTTGAATATTCAATTATCTCTTCACGATTGGATTTCTCCAGTTTAGGAAAGGGTGGCATCATTGTTGACGAAAATCCTTTTGACGAAACGCCGTCTATCATAAGTTTTAAATAAACATTATATTTACCCAAATTAACAATATCATTCATCATGAAGTCGGGCTGAAACCATTTCTCTAAAAACTCTCCGTCTTCAGCCCCGACACGAAATGAAACAATAGTTCCCACATTACCAAAAACAGCATCTCTAACTGGCTCTTCCATTTGTTTTATATATTGGTGAGCAACAATTAAACTCAAATGAAATTTCCTGGCCTCGGACAAAATATTAGCAAATGATTCAGTCGCAAAATTCTGAAACTCATCAACATATAAATAAAAATCTCGTCTGTCATTCTCTGGGGTATCAACCCTAGACATAGCGGCAAGTTGAATTTTAGTAATTAATAAATTACCCAAAAGACGCGAAGCATCTTCCCCCATCTTGCCCTTAGACACGTTAACTATCAAAATCTTACCCTCATCCATTATCTTACGGATATCAAATTTTGAGTGGAACTGACCTACAATATTTCGGATAACATTATTAGAAGAAAACTGACCGACTTTATTTTGAATAGCGGCTGTGGCTTCGGTAGCAAACCTATCGGCGTATTTGGCAAATTCATCAACCCAGAAGGATTTAACAATCGGATCTTTGATATTCGCAACAACTTCATTTCTATAACTTTTAACTGACATCATCCTATTAATGCCCAGAAGATTTGAATCCGAATATTCAAGAAGGGCCAGAATAGTATTGTTGAGAATATATTCCATTCTTCCGGACCAGACTTCAACACCCCATATCTTTTTAAAAACACCGAGCAAACCAGATGCAATAAGGTGACGATAATCATAATGAACTTTTTCCATTATATTGAAGGCAATTGGAAATTCTAAATCAGAGGGGTCAAAATATATAACATCTTTAACCCTATTAGCCGGAATATGGTCGAGGAGGTCATCTGATGGATCACCGTGAGGATCTATAAAAGCTACTCCGCGTCCTGCTTCAATATCCTGAATTGCCATATTTTTCAGGAATTCCGACTTACCCATACCGGTTGAACCAACCACATACATGTGACGCCTTCGGTCATCCTGCTTAATGCCAAACCGCCACTTATTATTGCGGAAATTAGTCTCACCCAGCACTACTAATTGATTGTCTTTTTGCAAATCAGCTTACTAGCTTACTAGCTTACTAGCTTACTAGAATATCTTCCTAATAAGCTAACTGGCTAATAAGCTAATCACTAGCTAAGCGGTAATCCCACCGGCGGTTCTCCTTTTTTAGCTTCAACTCTGGGTAATAACGGCGATTTCACGGCAGTATCCGGAAAATGAAATATCGTTGCCAGCTCCTCCGTATTAAGAACGTATCTCTTCGTCATTAATTTTCTTTCTCTGATGGATTGATATAAAATCCGTTTTCTATTATAAAGTTTGGATTTTTTAAATAATCCCTTTGCAAAAGTCAGGGTACGAAGATTCGGCTTAAACCCGTTTAGATTTTGAGACGCAAACTGCTTAAAAGCTCCGGCAACCCCGGAAACATGTGCCTGGTGGAAATCACTTTTTGGTCCTATATAAACGAAACGAATTCCCGCTTCATAGCCCAACTTATCAAAGCTTTTTTCAATCGCTTTTATCGCATCTTGTTTTCCCGGGGTCATATCCACTTTTTTCTTTTCTTCTTTTTTCTCAGGTTTTTTATCTGGGTCGACTGTCGGAGTCGGACCAATTTGGGAAATCGCTTTATCAATTGCAAATACCGCATTCGACAGAAAATCTCCCTGCGCCGGAGACTCAATACCCATTAATTTAGCAATCACTGCCTGTCCCCTTTTAGCCCAAGCATCGCTCACCGGATTGGCTATTATCTGAATCCAAATTCGCTCTTCATGATGAAGAGTACTAAACAATTCGGAAAATGAGGCCAGAGGATCAATTCTTTTGACGACATCCGGTCCCGTAGTTTTTTCTTCAAAATCAGGATAGGTTCTAATAGGATAAGCATCTTCTTTATTTAAAATTAGTTCCGTTCCCCAAAGATCATACTTGTCATCCGGTAGATAAAGAGGCATCTCGTTCACATAGTCAGGCACTTCAAAAATCTCAGAATCTGGATATTGAGCATATACCTGAGCTTCGACTAAATTTTTGTATTTTGAAAGAGTTCTTATATAAAAATGGGTTTCGCCTGCTTTTCCTACTATTTCAAAAGAGAACCATTCCGGCATTGCTCCCTTAAAAAGAATTGCGTGCCATTTTAAGCCTACCGAATAGATTCCATGCAAGCTGGTGAATATCTGATCCATCGCCCGCAGGCTTTTATTAATTTCTTTCGGAGTTCTGATTTCTAAAAGAACCCACTCGAGAGAGAGGCGATATTTAAGATTGGTATAGTTTTTTAGGGCGAGATAGGCGAAACAATAAAGGAGTATGGGTAAATAAACCCACCAAAAGTAAGTAGCTAGAGAAAAAACTGTTTTGAAACTATCTAAAATTAAAAGAAATGAATCCACGATGCATAAATTCGAAGCACGAAATCCTAAATCCGAAACAAAGCCCGAAAATCCTAAATTCTGAAAAGTTTAGAATTTTGAAAATTGGAATTTGGAATTTGTCTCGAATTTAGATATTCGAATTTCGAACTTTAGTCCTACGCTTTGCGTAAGACGTATGTCCCGTCTTCCCGTTTTGAAAAAACTTTAGAATCTTGAAGATTCAAAAGAATTGTATTCTCTTTAACTACACGGCTATTTAAAACTTTGGCAACTAAATCTGCTTTAGCTAATGGCTTAGTTGAATTTTTGAGTACATCCATCAAAACTTCTTTGACGGTTCCGGCTTTATATCCCCATTCCGACAGACCATAAAGACCACGTCCAACCAGAACAAATCTTGAATCTTTTATCAGTTCGTTGTGTACGGTCTGAATATTTGCTTTTCGGCTGGAAAATCCGGTAGAGTTTATAAGCTTGGCTATCTCGGTAAAATGCTTAGGTTTATTTTCCTTCTTCAGTACCAAATAAGCTTTGTCGCGAACACCTTTTGGTTTAACTTCGGCCCAGCTTATCAAACCAACTTCATCAAAAACATTTTTACCCAACTCCTTACTTATGCTCAGAAAAACTCCCGTATCTTTTAGATTAGAAATGCCATTCTTTTGGACAAAAGGTATGAGTTCAGCGCTTGATACTGGTTTTTGGTTTTTACTAAGAGCAACGACAAGTGACGAGACACCGTCTTTGAAAGATTCGGCAGAATTTTTATCGAGAGCCCAAAGAGAGTGATATGATTCATTTTCACTCAAACGCACCGGACCACCCGCCTGCGCAGGCAAGCCGGCTAAAGTAAGAATAAATACCAATGATGAATTAATGACGCTTTCTTTATCGCTTCCGCTAAATGCCTTGAAAAGTTCAGACTCTTTCATAACCCCACCGGCGCCATTCAAAAGCTCTTTTGATAACGAAACATATTTGGCAATTTCGGAATCGGCAGAAACCACCTTAGATAACTGACCAAGCGAGAATTCTTCTATTTGCCTAACCCGTTCACGAGTAATCCCATAGCTCTTTCCAATGGACTCAAGGGTCTCTTTTCGGCCAGATTTTAAACCAAAACGACGGGATACTATATCCCTATTACGAATCGACAGGTTCTTAACAAGCGAAACGACGGTCTTGGTTATATTATTATTGGCCATATTGTAGCTTTTTGCCCCTCCGAGCATTAAGTTAATTTAATTATATAATAGCATTTATGTTAAAATGAGTCAACACCTGTCATCCAAAGCTACCTGAAACCGTAACTTGATTACAAAATATTCTAACAACTCTCAAGAATTAGGTCAACTGTTGACAAAAGACCGACCTGCTCGCCTAGCTATAACTATGACAAAACAAATCAGTAAACAGAACTACTTACGCCTACCCCTCGTCCATTCTGACCACCAAACCAACAACGGTGAAGCAACAAATATAGATGAGTAGGCCCCTAGAAATATACCTATTATCAAAGCTAGCGCAAAATATCTTAAACTCTCTCCGCCAAACAAGAATATAGCGATAAGAGATAACAGGGTCGTGAAGGTGGTGTTCAATGATCTGGTTAAAGTTTGCATGACGCTTTTATGGACTATATTTGCAAAACTTTCTTTCAATCTATTTCTTATAACATTCTCTCGTACCCTGTCAAATATAACTACCGTATCTGAAACTGAATAACCAAGAACAGTTAGTACGGCTGCTACAAATATAGCTCCCACTTCGACATTTAAATAATGCCCCAGCAGAGCAAATACTCCAATAGGAATAACTATGTCATGAAAAAGAGCAGCTATGGCCGCGACGCCCATTGCCCAAGAAGATAAAACAACTGACATCTTGCGAAAAACAAATGCAATATAAACAATGATTGTTAATAAAGTTAAAACAAGGGCAGTAATACTCTTATCCTCCAGTTCTTTTCCGACAATTGGACCGACAGAATCAAAACGCTTCTCAATCATTTCAGATGAAGAAAATTCTGAATTTATAACTCCGATTATTGTCTGATGTTCCGTTTCAGAAAGTTCTCCAGTCCTCAGCATAAGTCCCTTGTCGCCAACCTCGCTTAGACTAATCTCCCTATCAGTAAACGAATTATCGAGCACTTTCTGCACTTCAATAATTGCTGGCCTATCTTTAGAAAATTCCAGCTCCAGAATACTTCCTCCCTTGAAATCAACTCCGAAGTTCAAACCAAAAACAACGGCTGCAATAACTGCCACTAGGGTCAAAATCACTGAGAAGAAAAATACTATTTTGTATATGCGATGCATAAGTTAAAAGTAAAAATTTAAAAGTTAAAATTACAATTAGGAACTAGCTAAATTGTTCTTCAATTTAATAACTCCTGCGGCTAACATTCTTGCCAGCTCATCAGTTTCACCTAATAATTTATCTGTCACATTTGAATCCCCCGCCCCTGAATCCTTTAACAAATTCAGCCAATACTTAGTTTCGTTGGCACTTCTTAGAGCTATCTGATAATATTTTTTAAATTCCAATCTGGAACTGGATGATTTTGCTTCGATAATATTAGCACCGATCGAAGTGGCTGATCTAATGAGCTGATTTGATATAATTTTAGAACTATTTTTATTAGATAAAGTATCTGACAAAGCTAAAACATTCAAACTAAACTCATAACACCTTTCATTAATATCACTTTTGAATTTTGAATTGTAATTTTGCATTTTAACTTCTAAATTTTTACTTACCTAAATAGCCACTTTCTTTTTTCAAACCAACCTCCAATACAAAGCTTGAGCATAAATCTCGTCACTATAATTGCCGTGAATAAACTGGTTAAAACTCCTATACCCAAAGTCAGAGCAAATCCTCTTACTATCGAAGTTGTAAAAATATATAAAACAGCGGCGCTAAGAAGCGTAGTAACATGGCTATCTCTTATTGAAAGCCAAGCCCTAGAAAAACCTTCTCTAAGGGCAGAGCTTATCGTCTTGCCCGTCGCTAATTCTTCTTTCATTCTTGCAAAAATAAGGACATTCGCATCAACAGCCATGCCGAGCGAAAGAATAAATCCGGCAATACCGGCGAGAGTTAAAGTAACCGGCAAAAGTTTATAAACTGAAAGAACTATAAGCACATATACCGTAAGAGCAAGAACCGAGACAGCCCCAGGCAATCGATAAAACAATATCATAAACAGTGCGACAAAAAGCAAACCATATACTCCTACCTTGAGACTACTGGCTAAAGATTCCGCGCCAAGTGATGCTCCGATTGTTTGCTGTGATATTAGACGAATTGGTACAGGCAAAGCTCCCGAATTTAAACGAGTGGCAAGAAGCTTGGCCTCAGGAGGCGTAAATCCTCCGCTGATAATGGCCTTGCCATCGGTAATTTCGCTCTGAACAACAGGAACACTAATGGCAATTCCATCGAGAAAAATTGCTACTTTTTTGCCTATATTCTTTTTGGTAATCTGAGCAAAAAGCTTACCTCCTTCATCATTCAATTCCAAACTTATCTGAGGTTGACCAGTTTGCTGATCAAAAACCAACTGAGCTCTTTGAATATGCTTCCCGCTTAAACCGGTAGAAACAAAAACCTGGTCCTGAAGCTGTATCTCGTCAATAAGGCTGGTCTTTCCGGCCGCCTGTTGAATTTGAAATTGTTCAATTAGCTGTTGGGCATTCGAAGCCTCTTCTTTAAATTCAAGAAAAGGTGTTTCGCCTATCATCTGGATAGCCTGATTAACATCCTGAACACCGGCAAGTTCTATGATTAGCCTGTTATCTCCGGATATTTGAACAAGAGGCTCTGAAACGCCAAAATAATTAACTCGTCTTTCAATAACATCTCTTATGCCGGCCATAGCATCGTCTCTATTGCCACTTTCTATTTTAGACAAATCGGCTTCATATAATAAATGAGTACCGCCGAGAAGATCTAATCCCAGCGAGAAAGGCCTGTCCCACATATGCGGTAATTTAAAATATCCCTTTTCAGGAATTTTAGTATTTACCCAATCGATGCCCTTATTAACCGGTTGAGGATAAACAAAGGCAAACAAAACAAGAGAACCAAGAACTAAGATTATTATAAAATGATATCTTTTCACCCTCACACTCACTTAGGATATATTCTTTGCGATTTAGATTTATATACCTTAGTAGAGATTAAATTTACAATATCCCCCGATATCTACACTTAGTATTATTAGAATCGCAAATCCTAAGTGAGTGTCGGGGTTTCACGCTTCTGAGTCTAACATATCAGGTAGTAGAAATTCAAGTGGCTTCGCTTGGCAATTTTTTTATAAAAAATTGCATCTTGAATTTTCACTACCTGACATATTAAAAAGGCAAATAAAAAAACCTAAATAATTCATGGCCATCTTTACCTCAGAGAGAGGACGTTTTTTTGTAAATAATTTATAATAGACTCATTCCTAAATCACAAAAGGATACAGATCTTTGAAAAAAAATAGTCGCTGGATTTGGCAATAATTTTCAGTTGATTCGCTTGATTATTGCTCCTTTTATACTGGCAACTCCCCCCAGCGCTTATATGGCACTATCTGTTTATTAATGGATGGCATTCGACTTCGATTGCTGATGAACCCATAGTCAATGCGATAATACCCGGACTGTTCGTACTTTATAGTATTAACGCGTGTTCCATGATTACTAGCGGATCAGAAGACATACGTAAAATGAAACACGCCGTTAGGGTTGACGACAAGGCAACTTTCATTGAAATCGCTGAAGACTCAACATCCATACCTATGCGGTTCGTCTTATTTACTACGGGAAAAATAATTCTGATCTGGATTATCAGCCTCCATTACGAAATATATTGGACTGGCCTCGGCTCGGTCTATTCTAGCTGGTATGTATTTGCCCTTATCTGGGAAGTGATCGCCGATTTTGATGACCCGGTTAACGGAATGTGGGTCATAAAGGGCGTTCCGCACGAATGGATAAAAGAAGCTAATACTAAGCAACGTGTCTCTGATAGATTTTTTGAATGGCTAATCGCAAAAATCACCGCCCCCTAAGGGGCGGTTTTAAATTCTTCATCCAGTTTTTCTTTAATCTTACTTGGTTTATGAGTCGTTAACCAATCCTTAATAAGTAATGTCGCACGAACATCGTCCTCATTATATTTAAGAATTTTTTTCATAATCTCATTATCGCCCCTATCAAGCCAATTATTATACCAGACAACCGATTCAGCTCCACCGGCTTCAGGGTCATCCCATTTATAGCCCATATATCCAGCCACATCTTTGAGACTATAGAAATAGAGGGGAAGAATAACCGAATCAACCACTCTCGCATAAAGATCAATGGTATTCTCCTTAAATTTATTGATAAGCACCGATGGCGCGCCGTAATGCAAAGCTAATCTGTCAAAAACCTGATGTTCATAAGATGCGTAGTGATAAATTACAAAATTATCCAGCTTAGCCAAAAAATCAAGAAATTTTTTCCATATCTCTCCTTCATCGCTCTTATCTTTAGCAAGAAAATATTCATATTTAACGCCGTCTTTAGTTTTTATTAGATAACCCAGAAGATAATCTATGCCCCTAGTCGGGTCTGATTCAATATCAAAATATATTTCATTTTCAACTTCTGGAAAACTACTTTTAGATACGACTAACGGCTGTCGGGAAGATAGGACTTTAGCCTGATTTACGAATCTAACAATCTTATCAAAAGGCCAATCCTCCAATCTTGATTGCAAATCATCAACATTAGAATTAACGAGGTCCTCAACCGTTTTTATTCCGATACCATACAAGCGACGCTGGTCAGCCTGACTCATTTTAAAAACCAGAGACACATCATTACAACCCTGAGTTTCTGAAAGACAAAGAGAGTACCAAGGAGTTCGCTTGCAACCTGATTTCAAAAATGGCGCCGGTTTTTCACCGTCAAGAATTTTTTCTATCTGACCCAAAGTAAGATGAAAATAATCGATAAAATCAGCAATCAAGAAAGATCTCTCATTTCCCTGAGGATCTATTACATAAGCCTCTTTCGGACGAACGCCCTGTAATCTTTCAAGAATTAAACTGTAAAATATGAGTTGGAATTTATATTCATCTCTTAAGTCCAAGGATGATTGAACGTCATAAACAACATAATGCCAGTCGCCAAAATCTGATTTGCCGGGACGGGCTTCAAGCAAGTCCGGAATACCCGCCCAATCTTCATGCATCAAAACACCGTGATAAATATTCTTTCCCTGTTTCATCATTTCAAGCGTTGCAAGAAAAGCCTCTTCAATATCATGAAAAAGACTAGGTTTGATTTCCTCAAATTTCTTATGTTCACGAAGTTTTTCAGATGCGACGACAGTCTTGCCCTTATAAATCATATCCATAATCGGCGGAATCATTCTTCTTTTCTGGGCATCGCCATAAATGTCGTACCAAATCCAATGAGGACACTGGAAAAATTTATAAAAATGTTCGGCGGTCAGCCGGGTAGTAGAAATTCGAGTTTTATCTTTATTATTTGACATATTCTGACAAACTTTATTTATTAAAAATCACTATCATAAATAACCAGGTTCGCAATATGAGATGCTCGAATTTTCACTACCCGGTCAGTTTTGGTTTATCCATACCAGGTAGTGAAACTTCCAGTTGCCTTTTATTTTTTGAAAAGACAAAATGGTAAATAATTTAATATTATTTTAATTATACACAAATAGTAGTGGTACCGGCTTGAAAGATCTGGAAGTTCTACTACCTGGCATGTTTAAATCTTACCACAGAGAATATTTAAAACAATCATATGGACCCAACCTAATTTCATCAAGGATTCCTCATGGGGTACTCATATAAATAACTATTCGTATTCTCTGACCAATTGGGGTAACCCCCTGTCAGGCCATGCGGATCCTTCGACAAGCTCAGGACCGAGCCTGACATCCCCAATTGGGTCCCAGGAATATTTCTTAGTTATTTATTGAGTACCAACCACTCGTCATATTGCTGAAATTAGGTTGGGTCCATATGATCACGAAACGAATTTCGAGCCAACCCATTCTCGTCATTTTCGAGACCGTTGCGGGAGGGATGGGTATAAACAATGATTGATAAACCGACAGGAAAGCGGGAACTGACCGAAGGGAATTCACGAAGGCTTCCGGAGGTTTTCAATCATTGTTTGTCTATCCCGGAGCATAGGCAGAGAAAATGATGAGAATGGGTTGGCTAAAAAACAAAAAGTCCTCGAGATGAGGACTGGACCCCTAAATTGTCATAAGCTCCCAAGCGCGTTATTAATGAAAATTATCTGAATCGAGGCACGACAACGAGGCATAGAAATTTCTATACTGAGGAGGAGAAACGAAGAGTCAGATAATTTTCATTATAACCCTTTAGGGATGCTGCTATTTTGTTTTTATACTTTAGCATTCCTCTTCAGAGTAGTTATACTACACTTTCATCGGAATGTTTTCGTCTAAAAACAAAATCCCTAGCATCGCGCTAGGGATTTATGGCAAATTAGGGGTCTAGTAACCATACTGAAAATAATAGTTGTGGTGATGCCATGGGACATTGCAACCGCGAACATAATCAAAGATTGGATTTCCCCAATAATCATACCCGACAAAAATCACATAACCCGGCTGGCAATAGAAGATTCTCCAGCTATTCTTATACCAATGGCGATATTGATAGAACCTAGGTTTCTTGTCAGACCATCTTCCGTTGTAGTGATAATGTTTCTGATAATTTCCACGCCCAGGAATATATTTCTGGGGCGGTCGAGGAACTGCTCTTCCTTCTCGTGAAGGCGGTTTTCGGTCATGATCCCGTGATCCGGCTCTTGGTTCTTGTCGACTAGGCTTTCGTCGTCGCTCGGGCTCTCGTTGTCTGGGTTCTTCCTGCTTGGGTCGCTCTCGCCGCTCTTTGTCTCTTGGAGTAGCCTTCTTTTCTCGTTCTCGCTCCTGACCCTCTTGCGGCGGTTTACGGCGATCACGATCCTGAGCAAATGCCGAACTAGGAATAGCTACAGATGTTAAACCAAAACAAATTAGAAAAATTAAAAGAACTAATCTACGCATTTCGAACTCCTTCTCCGCTATCAGCAGGCGTAGTGTCAATATAACACATACTAGAATACAGTAAAGTACGGAAATCTGACACCCCAGGAGCTTCAGGAATTGGGCAGGAAGATTCCGCAAAAGAAGTAATTCGTTAAGTTGTTGAACCCTCGCACCATGTCACATCGCGTGACCCCTGGTGCGGGGATTTTTTATTAAAAAAAGAAGGCAAAACCCTTTCTCGTCATTTTCGAAACCGTTGCAATAATAAAAGTGAAGGGGCTATACCCTAGAGAGGAAACACGCAGTTATCTTCTAAATAAAAATGAGCTTACCTAATTCATTTACAGAACGTTTCGGAAGCCGACTGGGCTGAGAGAGAGCAAAAACTCATCCACCAACTGGCGGAGAGTTTTATGCGATCTGTAAATGAGTTAGGTAAGCGAATTAACTCTGAGTCTGGGTATAGCCCCTGAACGATAGTTTATCTATCCCGGAGCATAGGCAGAGAAAATGATGAGGAAAGGTTTTGCCCTATAGCTATATATTTAGATCTGGAGCAATCTTATGCTGATTAACAAGGTCCACATAGTGGCAATGGTCGCAATGACCATTCTTGCCATTCATGCCAGGAGCGGGAGAATCTTCCGAACGGGCAAGCTCAACGGCTTTTTCAAATGTCAGACCGACCCAATCCATATTAACCTTAACCGGCCTGACTTCTTCGGTAAATTTTAAAGCATTGGCAAAACCCGTCTCCCCTTCTTTTATTACTTTATAAAAAATAAAAAATGCTTCGGGATAAGTATTAAAACCTTTTTGTCTCAATATATAGTTATATACATCCATCTGTTTCTGATAATCCTCATATATAGTTATTTCTTTAGCGCCTGAGGATTTATAATCAATAACGCCCAAAGAACCGTCTTTGAATTCTAGAACATCATCAACCGCGCCATACAAAATCGCATTTAAATCTTCGTCGAAATAAGCAATTCCTTTAAAATTATTTCTCCACTCGAAAAGCTGTTCACCATTAAATAATTTTGCACTTGCCCCGTCCGAAGCCTGCCCCTTTCCGCCAGATGGCAGATGGTGGTCAGCAGATAAGCTTTGGATGGGGTCTTTTTCAAAGTATTTTTTTAAAACTGGTGGCAATTTCCCTTCCTCGCGATATTTATCAAATTCTTTTTTAACTAGATAGTCTATAGCTATTGAGAGAGTAAAAGGATATCCCGGAGGTCTTTTTACTTTATGGTGAACATCCAGCCAAAAGCATCTTGGACAATCAAGATATAATTTTAACCCGCTACGTGAAATTTTAAGAGTATTAGGAAATTTAGACATCAATTCATTCTATATTAATAAACCAATAAAAACCATATACGGCTATATCTAAATAAAAAAATCTCCGAGATTACGGAGATTTAAATTTATTTCTGAGAGCGCCTGACATATTTTGTCAACTTCTGCCAATTACCATCAAAAATTTGATCAGCTAATCCCCAGTTAATAGCCTCCTGTGCCGTCAAAAAAACATCTTCCTTTTTTTCCATCTGCACTTCGAGCATTTTTATAATCTCATCCTTGGCTTTTTTAGAAAACTTTCCCTTTTCTTTCATGCGACTTGCATATATACCTATCATGGTCGGATGTTCCTTTTTCGCCCACTCGGCATTGGTCATAAATCCCTTATATGTTCCCGTTACCGACATAGTTCCATCGTGAAACATAAAGTGACTATGGGGCATCATAACACGCTTATCCGCTGCTTGAAGTATAATAGAACTCATCGAACGGGCATGAGTATAATTCAAAATTACTATAGGATTAGATGCATATTTTATTACATCATATATTGCCATTCCTTCCACCCAATCACCACCACAAGTTTTCATATGAATGAGAATTGGTCGGGCTGGATCCACATCCGATAATATTTGGATATTTTTAATAAGTCTGGCGCTCATCTGATATTCTACGCCAGGCTCATCCGGCAAATCATTATTATCATATTCCCTTGATTCACCGGTAAGATGAATCGAGAACTGCCGAACATCTATATTCCATTCATGAATAGCTCTTATCGCATCATGAAGAGCGTTATTGATCCTCTTTTTAGGCACCGCAACCCTCCCCAAATGTAAAAGTCCCTAGTAATAAAATACCCATAAAAATGTGATTAGTCAAATCGAAAATAGCTTTATAGTGAATATACTATTCTTCCGTCTTCGAAGACGTGGAAAGTATCGCTTTCTTCAGAAACGGTGAAGATGGTAGTATTTTTGAAAATATAAGATGCTGATATTGCCGACAGATGGCGTAGGTGAACTTTCGTCTTAAAACCAAACTGCTCAGATAGGTCATTAAATTTCCCCGGATTAATTTTATTGGCAATTTCTCTTGGTCTTAAGCCTTCTATCATTGTTCCGGAATGAATAATATTCCCGCGCTGATCAACTAAAATCGCGCCGTCAAAATTAATGGTGGTTTCAATGTTGTGTTTTTGACCATGATAATGCTTCAGCAAATTCTGGTGGTGCTTCTTATAGATATCCTGTTTCATATCGGGCATATCGGTATATTTATTCCACTTATTCTGCCAGCCAAGAATTACAAAAAGACCAAACCCCTTCTTGCGATTCATCAAATGCAAAATTATTTCCGATGTCCTTAATCTTAATTTTTCAGGAAATTTTATTTTTGATTTTCCGAATACAACCCTTAATTCATTCAAAATTTGAGATACCTTCAATTTTCTGACTGGTTTTACTTTGTTTACATATTTAGCCAAAAGCCAGGAACTATATTTAAAATTACCACCCGGTCCGACATTAAAAACAATTTTACAGCCTATCTTCTCACACGCTTCGGCTTCAGGAACAGCCTTCTCGTTTCTTCGACCTCCCTTAGCAAAAATATCCGGTTTTATTTTAATTATCTCCTTGGAAACGCTCAAGTCCTTAGAATTTCGGGAATGTTCGGTAAGTACTACTTCGTCGACTTCTTTTATTGATTTAATTATTTCCATTCTCTCCTTCTGATGCATAAAAATATGAGTCTTTTTCTTTTTTAACCAATTGTCATTATTTAAAATCACTACGAGCTTATCACCTAGCTTCTTGGCCTCTTGTATCATCCTAATATGGCCAACGTGAATTGGATCCATCCCTCCCGAGATAACGACTATTACTTCCTTTCTCGAATTGAGTTTTTTCAAAATTTTATTAGGCATCTATAATAAAGATAAGCTATTTTCTATAAATTTAAAACCCCGCACCAGAAGGTGCGGGGTAAATAAAAGAGGCGCTTATGCCTCTTTACTAAAGCTATTGATTAATCTATCTAGAATCTCAGCCATTTTATTGGCTCTAAACTGCTCGGCCTGATTAAGACTATCAGAGCACATCTCCCTATACGGCCTAAACCGCCCTGTAGCACATGCCTCTACACCACCCCGCGAATCATGGATAATAATTAGACCATCATCCCTGATACTTTTCTTTTTAAAACTATAATGCCCTTCTAAATGCTCCTGGTCATCAGACTTAACTCCAACAACAAATGAGAGAGCAAGCCCGGATGATGAACTATTTGTTACGGCAGTTAGCGAAGTATTAACAAGAATGTCAACCGATATTTCCTTAAGATTGCTCTTCCCGCAAGCGCATTCTTTCTTTTCTGTGCTGAATAATGCCCAGCCAGAAAAAGACAGAAGCAGTGACTTAAGAAAATGATCCTTAGGGTCTTTTAATCTTTCGGCATAACTTACAGCGTCACCGATAGTAGATGAGATTGATGGAGTATCCACTACCGAATCCCATGGAATATCTGAGGCTATTAAATCATCGTTCATGGAATCAACCATTCTTTCCTGAGCAGAAAGAGCAAGGACATAGAGGCTAAGCCAAAGATACTGACCTGTTGACCGATCAATATTATTCAATTGCTCATCTAGCGCATCTCTTAAGCTATTAATTTTTATCAAAAATTCCTTATAGCCGATTGCTTTTACGGTATTGCCCGATGTAATCTGTGGCAACCCTAACTTACCTGATTCTTTATTCCTAAAACTGATGCCACGCCCCTTAAATAACGACAACGACCTAGAAACTGCTCCACTCGCTTTCATATTATTTTCCCTCCTTAGCTAGAACCGATTCTCCCTTGCCCCACATATCAATCACGAATACTTCGGAGGTACTGCCAAAAGTGACTGCGACAAACACTTCTGAATAAAAATTTTTATAACAACTACAGGCTAGACAACCGAGTTCTGGAAATTCATCTAGCACAAGATTAATTCTTTTGACGACCCTAAGCGGTACGAAACCACTATAAATCGTTTCATGTACCGGCAATCCGCCAAATTGAGATTCAGTCCGACTCTTACATATCCATGCATTTGCGCTTGATTCGACCAGAAAGATAAAATAAAGAGAACGTGGTTCCTTAGTTTTATACTTCAAGAACCTGACAACATTTTTTAGGGAATAAACTAAAATATTATTTCTCTTTAAGAATCGCCTTAAAGATTCCTCTCGAAATTCATTGTTAGATCTTAGCCTATAGAGAGCGATTTTTTTGTATTCCTCAAATTCATCATCGGTCATATCCCATTTCAGTTCGATAGAGGCTGGCTCAACTGAAATTATGTCATCATCAATCAGCTGACAATCTTCAGCTAATCCCTTAGTAGCCGGTTCTTGTTTATCTTGGACTTGTAGTGTCCGCATGACGCTCCTTCTTTTTCAAAGACCCATTCAACTGCTAATATTATACATAAAATCTAATGTGCGTCAAGGACAATCAAAACCCCGCCTTAGCGGGGTGTAAAAACTTAATTTGCGGGAACAGCCTTCTCTGGTCCAGCCTCGACAGAAACAACTTCAATAACGGGTAATGTCTTCTGCTTCGGCAAAGAACTGGCAAGCGCTTTGGTATCTGCATTGATAAGCCCGTGAGCCTCATCCAGCATCTTGCTCATATCACCAGAAACCAGCGAATAGTTGCTGACCAATTGAGCCGCTTTGACTGATTTGCGGATAGCATCAACAGAAGCCTTGAATGTCGTCATAACGGCATCCTTCGCTACATACATTCCCTTATTGGTGTCGGTCAAGGCCTTAGCGGCATCTCTGATAACTGCGACCGGACGATAGACGGTCACATAATCAAAATAGTGACCCACCGCTCGATGAAGAACAGATAATCCAGCTGAACAAGTAGTACGCATAACACCGATAAGCTCTTGAGCAATAACAGTATTAGATTCAAGCTGATCTAGAAGCTGTGTCTTTCTTATCTCCCGCTCCTCATCACCAAGGATATCAAATTCGCTGTCAAACAATTTTCCAATTTCATCATAAATATCTACTTCGGCACGCTCAGCAACATATTGCTGAAGTTGCCGGGCATCCCAATTTTCTTCTTTAGCTCTTTTGATATCGCTCATCAGGCCATCAATCTCTTCCTTTTTAGCCATAGAAGCAATCGCAAGATTACGGAGAGCGTCTTGAGTATTGTTTACATTTCGCCTTTGAAGCGAACCAATTTGTTCAAGAACATCGTATTCCTCGGCCATGAACCTGACCATGCCATCCGGCAATGACGGATAAAAACTCTTGGGCACAATGAAATGCAGACATCGAGCCATAAGACCTTTAACACGGTCAGTTGGTAAATCCAGGGCTTTACGAAGACTGTCATTCAAACCATCAAGCTCATCACTACTATCTTTCAAGCTCCTGATACTTTCCTGAAGAGTCCGATCGTTGACCGATCTCATCTCCGGACGACGCGATACAAAACTCCCGACACCGACGCGACGAACAAGGTTCTGACTGGCCATGGTTGTCTCCTTTCTTCTTACTTTCCGACAGAATTGCTGTCGGGGTTGGTAATTTTTTCAACAGCCCGATCAAAACGACTTTTCATCTTGTCGGTTATCGCTTTAACAGCTTCGGCTTCGGTAAAACCGGCCCTAATTAGTGCTTGGACTTGAGCTTCAACTCGCTTCTGTAATGCTTCGTCCGAGTCAATCAAATCGACAATTTTTGATTTTGCCACACCTAATGCTGTGCTTGCCCCGGAAAAGACTATCTTCCTCCCTAAATTTAGAAAGTTAAGAACATCCTTTTTTGTCAAAGTGCTATCCGCCATCTTTTCCTCCTCAATTCGTCATGCGATAAGATGATAGTATATTTAGCTTATCTTGTCAACATTGACTCAACCACAGAAGTTCGGTATTCCAAGAGTCATGTTGACAATACTGTATTTATACTATACAATCTGACTACGCTGAATACTCAAAAGGAGAACAGAAATGAGAGTTCTTTCAAAATTAATGGGCAAGCAAACAACTGCCTTAGCGACAGTTCAAGTCCCTTCGACGGATTTGATCAGGGGTGATAATGAATTTTTACCGCCCGAACCCTATATCCCGGAATATATGGACTCAAAAGAATTCGAAGCATACAAATATTTGATTGGTGATCGCAACCATTGCGATAATGTCAGCTTTATATATCAAGATGTTCTTCAAATTTTAGTAAAGCTTGATATTCGCGTATACCCAACTGATAAAGTTTGCGACCTACTCAATAAACAATTGAATTACTATCAAAAGACTGTCAATAAGGATGCCTTCCAAGTAATCTGGCGACCAACAACTGACAGTAGCAAGTATGAGCTTCCGATTCCGGCTAGAATTATCAAGTTAATGCAACAACTACAAGCAGCGTCTGGGCACTGGTACTTTAAAGGAGATCGCGATCCTTATGGAAGATTTGTAATTTCGGATATATCCAAGAGCTATGGGAATAGCATATTTGCTGATGATAGATCGTTAATCTGTTTCTTGGCAATAGAACTATATGCAACTAGTGGTTCTAATACTGGTTATCAGAGTCGATATTTTATTATCATCGACGCTTGGCGAGGCCCGACCTTTAGTGACGAGGAGGCAAAGATATGAAAGGACTAACATTGTTTAAGAGAAGAAACCAGTCACAATCACAAGCCCTAGCGACAGTTCAAGTCCCTTCAACGGATTTGATTATGTCAGATACAGGACCTAGACTCCCTGAATCAATAGAAATTACTTGCCAAATGACAACTGAAGAATTTGAAGTATATATGCAAAACATAAAATCTACTAAAGATAGGAACGTGCATCTAAAAAAGAGAGTCTAGCACAGGTTCTTAAAATCTTAAACTATCGTCACTATCCTCGCAAAAAAGTTCGTAATTTTTCGAAACTAATAGTGGGTTATGATATTATATGGTACTCGTATCAAGACTACGCAAAATTTTTACCACCCCGAATAATAAATAAGATTCAAGAGATTAAAGATCATCCCCACTCCCCAAAAAATATTTTCTTCTTTATCGGAGACATGGATAGAAATGGTGTTATAAGCAGACCTCCAACCGGTATATGTTTTCTGGCTGTAACGACTAGTGTAGGTATGGGGGCATGGCAATTAAGTGACTACCATTACGGTGATAGCGGCTACTTCATCATCGACGCCTGGCGAGGCCCGACATTCAGTGATGAGGAGGCTCGTCTGCCGTAAGCAGATAAAGATATAGTTACTTTACCCCGCACCAGAAGGTGCGGGGTTTTAAATTTTCATAAGAGAATTATCTTTAAGGAAGAACTCTTTGATAATTTTTTGCAAAAGTCTGCGGATCTTTCTGATACTCTAAGTCCAGCATAACCATCCATGACGGTTTAACAATAAAAATGCCCAATTCCACGGTAAGATTCATAAGCACAGGTAAAGAGGGTGGGATAAAATACAATTTGCTATTGATAATAACCTTGCCTGCTATTTTCATAGCCCTGGCTGTTTCTTTTGCATAATCTACTAATTCCGCGTGGCCACCGCATTGAATTGTGACTACTTCGGGACCGACACCGACTACAATAGAAATGTAAGGATTTTCTAATAGATTCTTATACTTTCTGCTGTTTCTATCGGTAACAAAATTAAAAGTAAAATCATCATCAATACTATAAAAAACAGTAGCCGCTTGCGGTTCGCATGACCTTGATGCAGTCGCAACTACTGCAGTCTTATGGGCCTTCAAAAACTCAAGAGCCAGTCTCTTAATTTTTTCGTGATCTTTATTACTATCCATAATTAAATTATATTATGTTCTTATTATTCCTCGGATGTTTTGCCGTCAAAATGCTCTTCTTCATCGGCCATTGCCTCGGTTTTTGTCTTATGGACAACACCGTCACGATGATTTGGAGGAGAATAAACGGTGTATAGTTTCATTTCCTGATCTTCCGAAGTATTTATTATATTATGCTCAACTCCTGAAGGCACAACAACAGCATAACCATCTTCAATTTGATGCTCTACACCATTCAACACTGTTTTACCTTTTCCTGATTCAATTCTAATAAACTGATCCAACTGATGAATCTCTGTGCCTATTTCTTCGCCCGGCTTCAGGCTCATAACAACTAACTGGCTATTCTTAGCCGTATATAAAACTTTGCGAAAATTCTCATTCTCAACGGACGCTTTTTCAATATTTATTACATATCCTTTCATCCCGTTCGAAGTAGCCCCGTCGAGGTCCTCCGGACTCATCCGCCTTAGGCGGATGAGCGAGACTTCAAACGGGATTCATGTTTTTATTTTTAGATTTTAGAAAGTAAATTACCAGCAAGTATGCCAACTATTATAGCTATACCGCCAACAAATGCCATCCTTAAACCATCTCTTAGAATAACCGAGCCAGATATTTTTCCTCCTATAACACCCAGTAGAAATAAAGAAGCAACTGAGAAACTTATGGATACTTTCAGGGCTATATCAACCGGCCAAAAGATATATGGAGATAAGGGAATAAATCCGCAAAGAAAATAAGAAAAGAACATAATAACACCCGACACCATACTACTCTTCACCGTTCTTTCAGCTTGGTGCGTATATTCTCCAACTGAATATTCGGTAAGAAAACTTCCTGCTGCCATTGATAGTCCCTCAACCAGTAACAATATAATTCCAGTCAAGAATATTGTCGACCTTGATACGCCAGCCACTGCTACACCCGATAAAAGCCCTACTGTCGAAACTAAACTATCTTCAACCCCAAAGATAAAATTCCTAAAATATGAGATTGATGAAAAATTATGAAACTTCATTGTTATCTTTTTTTGAACCAGCCGCCTAAACTCTTTGGCCAGCCATAATAAACAAGCAATGCCAACGGAGCTGACCAGTTAGCCCATCTCTCGACAAAATCCCAGATAGGCATACCTACTAACGGTCTCAGTAAAGCTGTCCAAAATCCCCAGATTATTGCCCAAAGCAATGCTACTCGGATAGGTTTAACCAAAACTAATACAGCCACAGTTATATCCACCAGCCCAATCCAGAATAATAAATTTTTAGCCATTTCAGGATCGCTGACTCCAAATTTAGCAAACCAGCCTATCCAATCCTTCTTGCCCTGAATAGCAAAAACTCCGTGACCGACAAATTCTCCAGCAATCCCTATTCTTAATGCCCATTCCAGTAATTTATTGTTCATCCGACACTTATCAAGTATTTGCTCTCATCTTATTTTATAAAAACTAAGAAAATAGCAAAAACTCGTAAAATTTACTATGTGTTATTTACTTTTTTTATTATACCATGCCCAGATTCAACCCGCCATAAACGCTAATCTTATACCATCCCCAACCAACCCCTTCCTCACAATATTTACTAAAATTAGATTTATTTATCATTAAACCTCTTCAAGTTATCTATAGATAGCTTTCAGAAATTTAATCTCAACT
>Ga0209542_10001258_pt1 | contig 59983 bp, 57 predicted proteins | sample RifCSPhighO2_01_FD_184028 | JGI IMG/M metagenome (GOLD analysis project Ga0209542, IMG submission 184028) | Soil microbial communities from Rifle, Colorado - Rifle CSP2_plank highO2_0.1 (SPAdes) (version 2) | ecosystem: Environmental > Terrestrial > Deep subsurface > Rock core/Sediment ...
TATTGTAAATTAAGTATTCCAATGTAACTCAGTGATAGAGATTCCCTGATGATGTTTGACATAAATCAAATTGAGGAATACTATTAGCGAATACTTTAAGGAGCCTGCGGGCGTACCAAAGGCTCCGCATAAACCCCATAAGTAACAAGATGTTATTTGTGGGGGTTTTTATAAAGCTTTTTTATTTAAAACAAAACCTTGAGATTTCCGTTATTAGCTCCCAATTAACTATTCTAAAGGCATCATATAAGGGGATTATCTGTTTTTTCAAACCACCCACTCGTTGAGGTGGTTTTTGTTTTAAGATATAATTAGAAAATATAATTATTATTTAAAAAATGGACATATTAAAAAATATACTTGCGAGTTTTGGGGTCATCTTTTTGATTATTATTTTACTAATAGGAATCTTTATTATAGTTAAGCCATACGGAGTAGACATCATAAAAATAATTCCAATAGTATTAGATGAAAATCCAAAAAGCAGTTACGACCATCCATTTTTAACAAATCAGCAAGAATTACTTTTAGAGTCAGTGGACATAGATCCTAAAAATATCCCAACAGAAATAACTCCAGCACTTCACGATTGCGCTATTTTAATTTTAGGTGAGAAAAGAATGAAAGAAATTGCCTCTGAAAACAATCCAACAATTAGTGAATTATTAAAATTAAAAAGTTGCCTTAAGTAATTTACTGTACAAACATTAAAGAAATCTATTAGTTCTATTTTCCTCTTCATAGACTAAAATTTGTCCACTTAGGGAGCATTTTAGAACGAGAGTTCGCTTCAACAAAAAACTTATTTCTTTCCCTATTCTCACCCAATATACTATTCTAAACGCATCATATATAGGGAGTACCTAGAGTCAGATAGTTTTTGAAGTTTTCCCAAAAAAAACTATTGTAATAATTTTTAAAAGTGATAAAATATATTACGGGATAAGAATGGTTCTCTATCCACAAACAATGTCTTGTTGAAAGGAGTGTTTATGGACAGTTCTTTGAAAACTCACAGGGAGGGTAGCCAAGAGACTATCACACAAAAAAAAGATTCCGAGAATGGACCTCAATCACATGAAGACCACTACGACAAAGTGATGGAATCCCTCCGCCAGTTCAGGGATAACGAACCTCAAAACTGTTCGTAGTCCCATATTATCAAGTTGCCCCTGTGTCGCATGGATGCGCCAGGGCTTTTTAAATACACCTATGCAAGACTTTTTTATCTCTTATAGGTTAAATGATATGCAAAGCGGAAACTACTTAGTCTGCGAGATACTCTATCGGTTTTTTTATAATATACTATTGTAGCATTACTTCATCACCTTATATGGTATAATAAAGAAAATATTATTAATCTAAAAAAACTATTATGGAACTCAGTAAAAATAAAACGGGGCTAGCGTTGGGAATGCTTTTTTCGGTAATGCATTTCTTTTGGGCATTACTCGTCATTTTAAATCTAGGCCAATGGTACCTTGATTTCATCCTTAATCTCCATCAGATTAGTAACCCCTTTACCGTCATGCCATTTAATTTTAGCACTGGCATTTTACTACTCGTAATCACTTTTATTATAGGATATATCATCGGATGGATATTCGCGTGGGTTTGGAATTATCTATATAAATAGAAAACTATAATTAAATTTTGAAAATATGATAGAGGAATTACATGAACCAGAAGCAAAACCAGAAGTAGATTTACGGACTATCTGTGCTTGGTGTCAAAAAGTAATGAAAGAAGGTCCCGAGAACTCTGCGGTCACTCATGGGATATGTGAAGATTGCTCAAAAGAACAGATAGAAAAATTACAGAAGCAAAAGTCTTAAAGAATATTCATAAAAAAAGCTGTCGAACTGACGGCTTTTTGAGTGTAGTTGAAATTTAAGAATTACTTCTTATAATAGACCTATTAAAGTTACAATAGGTCTTCGACTCTGAGAGTCTCAGGCTCGAATGAGAAAGTCTTTGATCGGTAGGTCTAACACTGTAATGAGGAAAATACTTAATAAAGAATTTTTTAATCGAAGCACTCCAATTGTAGCAAACGATCTACTAGGGAAATTTTTGGTACGAAAGATTAATAATAAGGAAATTGCAGTAATGATTACCGAAACAGAAGCCTATGATGGCTACCAAGACAAAGCTAGCCATGCGTCAAAAGGAAAAACCGAAAGAACAGAGGCGATGTTTGACGACCCGGGCAACTTTTATATCTATTTATGCTACGGAATGTATTGGATGCTTAATATTGTAACCAGAAAACATGATTATCCAGCTGCCGTTTTAATTAGAGGTATTCATGGAGCAAATGGACCAGGTAAGTTAACAAAATTTCTTAACATCAATAATAAATTAAATAACAAACATGCAATAAAACGAAATAGATTATGGTTTGAAGACCGCAAGATCAGAATCCCTACTCACAATATTAAAAAAACACCTCGTATTGGTGTTGCCTATGCTGGTCCAATTTGGTCAGCAAAAAAATGGCGTTTCATCATTAAACAATAAAAAATCGCCTCACGGCGATTTTTTATTTTCATTTCATAGTTTTAAAATCTTCTAAAACTTCTTTACCATGTTCAACTGGTAATACTTTTTCATATATTTTCTGTATTTTGCCTTCTGGGTTAATTAAGAATGATGTTCTGAATGTTCCCATGTATTTTTTACCATACATAGATTTTTCTCCCCAAACGCCATATAACTTAACTACTTCTTTTTTATCATCTGACAACAAAGTAAATGGCAGCTGATAATCCTGAACAAATTTTTTGTGAGACTCAACAGAATCAATGCTGACACCAACAATTTTTACGCCTAGTTTTTCAAATCCCAAAAAATCATCCCTTAACGCACATGCCTGTTTGGTGCAACCAGTTGTGCTATCTTTTGGATAAAAATATAATAGTACCCAATCGCCCTGATATTCATACAAAGAATGTTCTTTACCATCTTGGTCTGGTAACGTAAAATCTGGTGCCTTGTCTCCAATATGTAAGTTCATAAAGTTAGTAGTAATCTTTTACTTTTTTAAGTTCCGAATGCCTTCGTAATTTTTCTAACGCTTTTGCCTGAATTTGTCTAATTCTTTCACGGGTTACTCCAAATTCTGCACCAGTTTCTTCAAGGGTATGCATAATACCATCTTCTAAACCAAATCTCATACTTAAAATTTTTAACTCTCTCTGGGAAAGTTCGCTAGAAATTTCTGTAAGTCTCTCTTTTAACATATTACGCGCGGCTTCTGTATTAGGAGCAATACTTTTATCATCTTTAATAAATTCTGCTAAGACACTGTCTTGCTTATCCTTGTCTTCACCAATAGGAGTTTCTAACGATACTGCTTTTTGGGCAATTTTTCTAATGTGATGGACCTTATCAACTTCTAACCCCATTTCAGCGGCAACTTCTTCTGCCAGAGGTTCTCTACCAAGTTCCTGTAACAGATTTTTCTTTACTTTGGTATACTTTGAAATAGTTTCAATCATGTGTACGGGAATTCTAATAGTACGAGCCTGGTCTGCCAACGCACGAGTAATAGATTGACGAATCCACCAGGTAGCATATGTCGAAAATTTGTATCCCTTGCGCCAATCAAATTTTTTAACCGCTTTAAAAAGCCCTAAGTTTCCCTCTTGAATAAGGTCTAACATGGTTAAGTTCGGAGATCTGCCTACGTATTTTTTTGCAATGGAAACTACCAGTCGTAAGTTTGCCAATGCCAATTTGTCTTTTGCATCTGCTTCTCCTCGTTCAATTCTTTTTGCTAATTCTTTTTCCTCTTTCGCCGACAAAAAGCTAGCTTTACCAATTTCTTTTAAATACATCTGGATTGGATCAATTTTTCCAAGAGCCACTTTTTTTGCTTTCTTTTCTTTTTTACCGCTCTTTACCTCTAAAAATTCTTTGGCTTCCTTTAGTTCAATTCCCCTTTCTTTCAATACATCGTAAATTTTTTCCAATTCAGTAACATTGTACTCTACATTAGGGATAGCATAGAGAATTTCAGAAGTAGTTAAAAAACCTCTTTCTTCTCCTTTCTTTAAAAGAGTATTAACTTGATCTTGAGTAACTTTAACTGCAACACGAGACACCTTAGCTTTTTTCACTTTTTTAGGTGCCTGCTTTTTACCAAGCTTCTTTTTTGACTTAGTAACTCTATTCACCTTCTTGATCTTGGTAACTTTTTTGAGTTTTTTATTTTTTATTTTTTTCTTTTTCATTTATAAGTCTTTAGTTAATGTATTAAATTCTTCAATTAAGTGAGCTACTTTTTCTGGATTTTTTTCCATTTCTGCTTTTTTAATCTCTCCTGAGATATTATTCAGTTTGCGTTTTAATTCCATGTTTTTTAACTGTAACAGGCAAAGCAATACCTCTTCCTCACCATCTTCTTTGTAATCAACATCGCCTTTTAATGCAAGGGCAGCCAGAAAGTTTTTGAATTCATAGTCATCTAATACGATCCCCTCAAGAATTTTTTTAACATCTTTCTGTTCACCTTCTTGCACCAAGACTTCTGAAGGTAAGTCAATGACTTTTTTCAGTTGTTCTAAAAAATTTCTTATTTTTTCTGAAAACAATGCGTATTGTCCCTCTTCTATCACTCTACTATAGTCTGGATTTTTAAGAATTAAAGCAATAATTTTTTCTTCAACTAATTTTTTACGAGTATCTTCATTAAGTATTGAGCTAATCTTTGACCCTTCTAGCACATCTTCTCTAGCATGCTCACCCTGAATTTGCCTTGAATCAACTTTAATTTTAGCTAGTTCTTCTAAAATTGCGACTTCATTTACCTGTAGGTTTTGGGCTAATTTTTGAATCCAAGATGATTGCTCAATTTTATTTTGCAAACGTTTTATTTCTGGCAAAATCATTCTTCCTATTTCTTTCTTACCTTCTGCGGTATCTTTATTATTGTGAGTAAACGCAAAATCAAAATAGTAATCCATGATTGATTTTGCTTTTGCCAAAGATTCTTCCCAGATTGTTTTGTCTTTGAAAATAATATCTGCAGGGTCAGATTTTGCAGCACCTTCACCATAGTGCTCAACAATCTTTATATTAAATCCTTGCTCTTGAGCTAAGTTAATTCCTCGCTTAGTAGCTGAATCTCCCGCCATATCCATATCAAAAGCAAGTAGCAAATTTTCAGAATATCGTTTTATAATCGTAAGATGATTAAAAGTTAAGGCGGTTCCGGAAGCAGCCACGGTATTTTCAAACCCTGCCTGGTGACACATAATCACATCCGTATAACCTTCTGTTACTACACATTGGTTTTGCTTACGAATTGCTAACTTTGCTTGGTGTAATCCATATAAAGTACTGCTTTTGTCATACAGTAATGTTTGAGGAGTATTAATATACTTTGCCGTTTCGTTTTGCTGCTTAAAAACTCTTCCCCCAAAGCCAACTATCTGTGAGTTAACATTAAAGACAGGGAACATGATCCTACCACGAAACCTATCATAAGAATCCGATTTCTGATTTTCTTTTTCAATTGCTAACCCCGATTTTACAATTTCCTCACGACTATACCCCTTGCCAATCAAAAAATCAGAAAGCCCATTCCAAGTATCAGGAGAATACCCAAGACGCCACTTTACAACACTCTCTTGAGTGATACCACGTTTTAATAAATAATCTTCGGCTTCCTTCCCAATACTACTGGCCGCTAATTGTTTTTGAAAAAATAAACAAGCTAGTTCACAAATTTCATACAACCTCTCCCGTTCAGTTCTAAGTTGTATGTTTTCTCTTTTTAATTCAACACCAGCTTTATTTGCTAAAATTCTCAAGGCGTCTCCAAACTCAACACCTTCAATTTTCATCACGAAGTCAAACATTGAAGATCCGGCTCCGCATCCAAAACAATGCCACATTTGGCGAGTTGGAGATACAAAAAAAGATGGAGATTTTTCTTTATGAAAGGGACATACACCCCGATGATTTATTCCCGTTTTCGTCAGTTTTATATAGCTTCCCACTACATCAAGAATATCCAGTTTGTTTTTAATTTCTTCAATTTGGGAATCCATATTTTATATATAATTATCCCTAATATTGCCACAAATCTTACTAAAAATCAATCCGCTTGTAACGAATTGATTTTTAGTAAGATTTTCTAATTTTTAGGAATTAATCTTTAAAGCTAGCTCCTCAAGCGCTTTAAAATTTACTTTTAGCAGATGAGAAGTTTGTGTCATTGACATATCTATCCCATCATCTTGATATCTTGGAATAATATGCAAATGAAAATGCATTACTTCTTGCCCGGCAGCTTTACCGTTTGACTGAGAAAGACGAATTCCATCAGCCTGTAATATATTCTTTATTTTTTCTGCAACATGCTGAGTTGCTATAATAACTTTCTGTAAAGCAGCTTGGTCAATATCAAAAATATTTTCGTAATGGGTTTTAGGAATTACCAAACAGTGACCTTTCGTTAGTGGCGCCACGTCCAAAAAAGCTAGCACATCATCATCTTCATATACTTTAGCTGCCGGAATTTCATTTTTTATTATTTTACAAAAAATACAATCCATAATAACTAATGTAAAATGCAAATCTCAAAATGCAAAATGACAGTGTAAAATGATAAAATCATCAGAAATTTTGCTTTTCAAAATTTCTGATACCTTAATTTTGAATTTTGATATTTAAATTTTGAATTAATCTTATTTTACTTGATAGATAAGCGTAACCGTCACATTAACTTCTTGCTGCCCTGTTTGAATCTGGGGCGCAGCAACGCTATCCATAGCTACAGCACCACCCTTGCCATAGAATGGAATAGGAGTTGGTTGAAAACCTCCTTCAACAACATTAACTAATCGTTGACCACGTAATCCCGATTGAGAAAAGAGAGATACTGCCTTTTCTTTTGCTTGAACAATTGCTTTTTGACGCGCTTCTGCCCGTACTTTTTCCATATCATCAACCGTAAACTGTAAGTCCCCAATGGTATTTGCACCATGTTCAGCAGCCTTATCTAAGATGCTTGAAATATTATCAAAGTTTCTTATTTTAACCTGAACTTGTTGGTCTAAAGCGTATCCCTTAAAATTTCTGCCATTTTCTGTCCAATCATATATGGGTGACAAATTATATGATGTAGTCTGAATATCTTTTTCTTCAACTCCCAATCCTTTTACAGAGTCTATCACGGCATTCATAATTTTATTATTTTGATTGACCGCATCTTGGCTTTTTTGAGCTTCTGTATGTGCCCCCAAACTAATAATTGCCACATCAGATTTTGCATATGCTCTACCTTCACCGCTTACCTGTATTTCATGTACATTATTTTGTGATAATGTTTTAAACTCGTAGACTAAAAACCCTCCCAAAAAAATCGCTACGACACTAATGAGGGCAATCGGTAACTTATACATTCTATCTGAAAGATTTATCGTATGCTTTATTTCTGTTTCCATAGTTTTAATATTTATTAATTAATATTTAATGATTAATATTTAATGATTAATACTTATAACAATTTTACCTAATACGTGACCCCCTTCTTGTTCCACAAATGCTTCTCTTATATTATCAAACGGATATATTTTATCAATATGGACCTTTATGGCTCCGTTTTCTATATATTGAGCTAATATATTAAGGCGCTCTGTGGTAACTTTTGTGAACTGCGAAATCACTTTTACCCCGTATTTTTCTGCTAATTTTTTTTCATCGTGAGCTACCATAGATACCAATACACCATTCTTTTTTAAAACCTCAAAAGATTTTTCAAAAACCTCTCCCCCTACGGTATCATACACGCCATCATATTCTTTTATTATCTCTTGGAATTGTTGGTTTTGGTAATCAATCACCTCGTCTGCTCCCAGCTTTTTTACATATTCTATACCATCACCCGTTACGGTTGTTGCCACGTAAGCACCAAGCGACTTTGCAATTTGAATAGCCATGGTGCCAATACCACCAGCTCCACCATGAATCAAAACTTTCTGGCCGGATTTTAATTCCAGATGTTCTAAAAGCGCTTGTACCGCACTACAACCAGTCAAAACTACAGCAGCAGCCTGGTTAAAATCAATGTTATTTGGTATTTTTGCAATAATACCAGTGGGAACTACAGCAAATTCAGCAAAGCCCCCGGTAGCCCCAGCTAAAGAAGCTGCTGATCCATACACTTTGTTTCCAACACTAACATTCTCTACTCCCTCACCAACCTCTGTCACCACCCCAGCAACATCTAATCCCATAGTAAAGGGGAAATTAATTTTCATCGCCCCATTTCTTAGTTTATAATCAAAGGGATTTACCGAGGAAGCATATACTTTAACTAAAACCTGACCTTTTCCGGGTTTAGGCTTTTCAATATCAACAAGTTCAATAACTTCTGGACCCCCAAATTTTTGTATTTGCGCTACTTTCATAAGAATAATTAATTTATATCTAGCTTTATCGTTGTATGGCAATAAGTTGCCGAATAATTAACTCACTTGGATTGATATACTCGCCAGTAAAATCAAACCAAACCTTCATAAAATCACTTCTTTCAATTTTTCGTAGCTTTCCAATTTCTGGGTCTTGGAGGTAAATAAATTCTTCATCCAAACCAACAACTACTGAATAATGGCCATCGGGAACTTGTGAATCATCATAATCAATCCTTCCTCTCGTAAACCAGTTTACAATGACTGGTATTTTTTTGCTTAAATAATCTTGAATGTCTTCAAATGAGCTTTCATTCTTAATTCCTACCATAAACCCCAAAGACTCTGCGGCTTTCTTAATTCCTTGGTCATCTGTACCTAAATCTTCTGTAACTCCAGCCAGTTTAGCGATTTCTTCTTCTGATTTTTCAATTCCATAATAATCAAAAACCATTTTGAGACTTACTGGCCCACACATACTCTTAAAAAGAGTTTCTTGAAATGGTTTGACAGGTAATAAATCTGTTTTCATAGAAGATTTTATATAAGTTAAGTTTAATATACTGGCGGAGGGAGTGGAACTCGAACCCACGAGCCCCTTACGGGGCACAGCTTTCTCCCGATAATTTATTATATCAATGCGGAGGGGATGGGACTCGAACCCATGAGCCCCTTACGGGGCACAGCTTTCCAAGCTGTTGTAATGGCCGCTATACGACCCCTCCGCACTGGGAATAAATTATCGAGGATCCTCGATTTATTAAAATTAAATCTTTTTAATTAATCTCTCTATTGCTATTCTACTTTTCCATTTTTTAACTTTATATTCCATCCTCCTAGCTTCTGATAAAGTAAGAAAATTTTGAGTGAAAACAGCCCGCCAGGGCATTGCATTTTTTGTTGACCTTACCGCACCAGAATTATGTTTTACTAATCTATTATCAAAATTTTCTGTTGAACCAATATAATACTGGTTTGTCTTTTCTGATTTTAAAATGTAAAAATAGAACATTTAATTTTAATAAATCGGGACAAGCTATTCATTGTAATAGCCACTATGCGACCCCTCCATATCAGCTCTACCTTATCACCAAAAACCAAAATAATACAGCAACAATAATCCTATAAACTCCGAAGCTTACAAAGGTATGGTTTTTAATGAAATTAAGTAGCCATTTTATTGAAAGTATCGCTACAATAAAAGAAATGAAAAATCCTAATGCTAAAATACCTAACTGATCAAAAGAAAAATCATGTGCACTTTTTAAAAGATCGTAACCAGTAGCTGCAGCCATAGTAGGGACAGCCAACAAAAAAGAGAATTCAATAATGGTCTGCCTTTTAATTCCCATTGCCAACCCGCCAATAATGGTTGCTCCAGATCTTGATACGCCGGGAATTATTGCAAAAGCTTGAAAAATTCCGATTAAAAATGATTTTCTATAGCTAATATCTTCTGTATGATGGTCCTTATTTTGTTTTTCATGCCAAATCTCAAACAAAATTAAGAAAATTCCGCCCAGAAACAAAGACCATAAAACAATTGCACTGCTTGAAAGAAGAAATTCTTTTAAGATTCTATAAAATAAAAACCCTAGAATAGCTGTGGGTATAAAAGCTACCAAAACTTTTTTCCATAAGTCTTTATTAGAAAAAACTTTTTTCCAATAAAGAGCCACTACTGCCAAAATAGCCCCAAATTGAATTGCAATTTCAAAACTTTTGGTAAAAAGAGCATCTGCAATACCAAATAGTTTACTCGCCAAAATCAGATGCCCAGTAGAAGAAATAGGTAAAAATTCTGTGACACCCTCAACAATTCCTAAAATAATAGCTTGTAAAGTTGTCATACATTTCTGCCAACTGCCACAGCATAATTAAACCCATAAAAATAATTATTCCACTGCTGATCATTTGAATTATATATATTCTCGGATACAAAATAATCAACTAAAACTTCCCGTAGTACGCAAAGCTCTTTTAATTTTCCGTCGTGGTTTTTTTTATCTTCTATGGTTAAATCAAGCAATTCTATTCCTCTTTCAAACGAAGAGTCGCTTTTATTCTTATCTTTTTGGCGCCAATTTATAGCCCTACCAATTTCAGTTCCAATACTTGCCATTTGATAAAAAAACGACAAATTTTGCCATTTTTTTATATCTAAATCTTGGTGAAGATATGTCATTTAGTAATTATCGTATTTATAATATTAATTATTTTTTCTCTTACTACCGTATCTTCAACATTCCTACTCCTGTTTCCCAAGGCCGGTTTTAAATTCATCATAGAGTCAAATTCAATAAAATCATCTCCTGTTTTATCAGGATGAATGTTAATACCCCATAAATCTTTTGGTTCAGAACCTTCTTCCTTAATTAAAAGCTCTAGTAAATCTGAGTGCATAGGAGCATCAAAGGCAATAATTCCTTTTTCAACATCAACCATCAACTTTACCAGTTCACCATGCATTTTTTTAGCCATTTCTTGTAATTCTGAAATTTCAATTTTATCTTTTACAATTTTCATAGTTTATACTTGTATATCCCTTAGATTTTTTATGCGTTGTTCAATTGGCGGATGAGTTTGAAATAAATTGATAAACCAATTACTATCCTGTTTTTCATTAAACGGAGAATCTATATATAAATGCGCCGTGGCGGTGTTAGCAACCTTCATTGGTGTCACATCGGCTGAAATTTTTTCTAAAGCACTGGCTAAACCTTCCGGGTAACGGGTTAATAATGCCCCGTCGGCATCGGCCAGAAATTCGCGCTTGCGGGAAATAGCCAATTGAATCATAGTGGCTGCAATAGGAGCCAAAATAGCCGCTACAAGACCCAAAACCATCATTAATACTGCTGCTTGTTTATTATCATTGTCTCGCCCGCCTAAAAAACTTATCCGTAAAAAGAAATTCGCCAACAAGGAAACTACTCCCACCAAAATTACCACTACGGTACTAACCAACATATCTCTATTTCCAATGTGACTTAATTCGTGGGCAATAACCCCTTCCAATTCCATTTTATCCAATCTTCGTAAAAGCCCACGGGTTACTGCCACTACGGCATGGTTTTTGTCGCGCCCCGTAGCAAAAGCATTTAACTGAGCCTCTTCTATAATATAGATTTTGGGTACTGGCAAACCGGCGGTAATGCACAAATTTTCTACAAGTCTGTATAATTCAGGATTATCTTTGTTTTCAATGAGTTTAGCATGCGCCATAGAAAGCACTAATTTATCTGAAAACCAGTAACTGGAAATACTCATTGTAATACTTAAGAAAATAGCGACATATAAAATAGCACTACTATCTAACACATAACTAAACAGCCAACCAACGGCAATCACAAACACCAAAAACCCGGTTATTAAAAACCAAGTTTTACGAGTGTTAGAATCTGCGTGAGTATATAAAGAAGCCATTTTGTAATATGCCAAAAATTGCAGAACAATTTTTAACGCAAGTTAAAGGTTAGTTAGAACTTAACTGGAACAGCGTTGCGTTCTGCTTGGGTGGTAATTTCAAACAATTGCATTTTTGAGAAGCCAAATGCATTGGCAATGAGACTTGCAGGGAAACTTTCTATTTTGATAGTAAGGTCACGCACATTCGTATTGTAAAACCTTCGCGCTGCCTGAACTTTATCTTCGGTATCAGTCAATTCTCTTTGTAACTCCAGAAAGTTTACCGAAGCTTTTAAGTCAGGGTAGGCTTCAGAAACCGCAAACAAGCTTTTCAATGCTCCAGACAACATATTTTCTGCGTTAGCCTTTGCAGTTACGCCCTGTGCATTCATTGCATTAGCGCGAGCTTGGGTCACGCTCTCAAATAATGCTTTTTCATGAGCAGCATAACCTTTTACCGTTTCTACCAAATTTGGAATTAAGTCATACCTTCTCTTTAATTGAACATCAATATCTGACCAAGCTTCTTTGGCACGATTTTTCAAGATTACCAAACCATTAAAGGTAGCAATAACCCACAAAACTAACACAACGACAACAACAATAAGAATGATTAATATTAATGACATAATAATTAATGCAAAATGTAAATATCAAAATGCAAAGTGAAAATGTAAAATGTAAAAATTTTACAGAATAGTCATTTTGAATTTTGGATTGTCATTTTGAACTTTGATTTTTGAATTTTTAATTTACTTAGGGAGTTTTTCAATAAGAGATTCTATGTGGGGGTGCTGGGTGACAAATTTATAATTGAATAATTTTAACACCATGAGGAAATCTTCTAACTCTTCTCTGAATTTTTCTGGACCAGCAAATACTTCCCAGAGTTGGGTTAACATATTTTTTGTATAATGGTGCAAAATTTCGTAATCAGATTTCTTTTTCAAATATATAATGATTTGTTTAAATTCACCTCTATCCAACCAAATTCCTTTACAACGCTTACAGAAATCTATTTTCACACTTGAATTATCATAAGCAACTTCTACAAATGGAATCCTGCAAGCTGGACATCGCCTATCTTTTGGCGAAATAATAAACTTTCCCTTATCTCGCCATACATCAAAATCAAGCCAATTCAATTGTTTATCTTTTTCATTTTTTGCGTAGATTAATTCATCTTGGTCAAACCAAACACCAAGGCATTCAGGACAATAATCAACCTCAACATCATGAAAGAGTATTTTCTCTAAATTTTTATGACCATTAGGACATTCCATACCTATATAATAACAAAAAAGATAGTTGAATTCAATAAATCAAACTAACTCCGTTAACAATAATGATTTTATACGCAATAAAAAAGGGGCAATTCATTGCCCCATACCCCACGAACCGAATTTTTGGTTACGGATGGTAACGTCTATCAATTCTTTGTTTCTCTCCATAAACCTTTGAAAAGCCCCATTAACAAGATAGTGTTCGGTCAGTTGGTGAATTGAAAGATGTTGCCCAAAACATTGGCTTGCGCCAAGGCAATTGAGAGGGCTGATAATTTCTCGCATCAGCTTCAGTGCAAAGAGGTTACTAATTTTAACCTCAATGGTAACCGTTTGAGGCTGGCTCGGTATCTGCACTGAAAATCTCAGGGCACATTCCTCCAAAAAGAGCTTGCCATCCCTAACATCCGAACACCCGGACAATTCAAGGATGCAATAATGCTATATTATCTATTTAGCATAAAAAAGTCCAGTACTTAGTACCGAATCTATCAAAATTTATGAACGATTATGTTGTTTTAATTCGTCCAAACAATAGATGCCCTGTGACCACAGACATCCTTGGATAAAACCGACCCATCGAAAAACCTTTTCCATTTTTCCAGGAGTGTTTTCGGCAACCATCCTTTCCATTTGGTCCAGCATTCCGTGACAGTGTTCCAGAGTTGCTAAACGAGCAAATTCAGAAACACCACTATCATTTAATTCATCGTGAGGAAAATCAATTTTGCCGATATTATTATCTCTAAAATACCTGCGATAAATGGCAACAGCCTCTAACACTTCTCTTCCGGTCATGTGTAAACTCCTCATTTTCAAGGGACTGCGTTGATTAATCTGATTTCACGTTAACAAAAAACCTTTCTTATTTCAACCAAAAAGCGGGCGAAGCCCGCTTTTTGGTTTATCTAAAACCTAGCACCTAATTAGTAATCTTCTCCCATTCCCATCGGAGGCATTCCTCCCATCCCCCCCATTCCTTTATCTTCCCTTTTTGGTAATTCTGAAACTACGGCTTCTGTTGTAAGCAACATAGAGGCTGCCGAAACCGCATTTTCTAAAGCAGTTCTTACTACTTTGGTTGGATCAACCACACCTTCTGCAATTAAGTTACCGTATTTCATGGTTGCAGCATTAAAACCAAAGTCTGCCTGACCTTCCTTTACTCTCTGAACAACAACCCCATCATCTTCACCCGCATTTTTTACAATCTGTCTAATTGGTTCTTCAACTGCGCGCTTTAAAATATTAAATCCAATTATTTCATCGCCATCTTGCATGCCTAAGGCATCGGCTCCTGAAAACATTGAAGCCCGAATAAGAGCTACCCCTCCACCAGGCACAATACCTTCTTCAACCGCAGCTTTAGTAGCATTTAACGCATCTTCTAATTTTAATTTCTTGTTTTTTTGCTCAATCTCTGTAGCTGCACCAATCTTTAACACTCCAACTCCGCCAGCTAACTTGGCCAATCTTTCTTGCAATTTGTCCTTATCAAATTCTGAAGTAGCATTTTTTATTTCTGCTTTTATTTGTGAAACTCTTGCATCAATTACCTGTTTATCTCCCTTTCCTTCAACAATCGTTGTAGTTTCTTTGGTAGCAATAACTTTTCTGGCGCTTCCCAGCATTTCTAATTCTACATTTTCTAATTTCATTCCTTTTTCTTCAGAAATAACGGTTCCACCGGTAACTACGGCGATATCTTCCAACATTGATTTTTTGTTATCTCCAAATCCAGGAGACTTTATTGCTAAAGCATTAAAAATACCCCGTAATTTATTTACAATTAACGTTGAAAGGGCATCTCCTTCAATATCATCAGCAATAATAACAAGTTCTTTTTTACCTGCTTTTAATAACTTTTCTAGTAACGGTAAAATTTCTGCCAATGCCCCAATTTTCTTTTCAGAAATTAAAATATAGGGATCCTCTAAAACAGCTTCCATTTTTTCGTGGTTTGAAACCATGTATTGGGAAATATATCCCCGATCAAATTGAAGTCCTTTTACAATTTCTTTTGAAAGGCCAAATGTCTTTGATTCTTCAACGGTAATAACGCCATCTTTCCCGACTTCTTCCATAACTTGGGCAATTAAGTCACCCATTTCCTTGTCTTGAGCGGAAATAGTAGCCACTTGAGAAATTTCTTCCTTGCTTGATATTTGTTTACTCATTGCTTTTAAGTTTGCTACAATCGCATCTTTAGTTTTAACAATTCCTCTTCTTAAGGCTAGTGGATTAGCTCCCGCTGCCACATTTTTTAATCCCTCCGTAGCAACAGCTTGGGTAAGCAAAACAGCGCTCGTGGTACCATCTCCAGCAGTGTCATTCGTTTTTGATGCCACCTCTTTAATAATTGAAGCTCCAATATTTTCTACAACATCTTCTAATTCAATTTCTTTAGCAATAGAAACTCCGTCATTGGTAATAGTTGGATTTCCATAAGCAGAACCCAAAACCACATTACGCCCCTTAGGACCCAATGTTACCTTAACCGCATTAGCAACTTTATCTAAACCATTTTTAAGTGCCTTGCGCGCATCTTCTTTAAATGTTATTTTCTTTGACATAATAGTTAATGTAAAATTTAAATATCAAAATGGAAAATGATAGTGTAAAATGCAAAATTCTTTGCACTCACTTCATTTTTAATTTTGAATTGTCATTTTGATTTTTGATTTTTTAATTTTGAATTATTCTATGATTGCCAATATATCCTCTTCCCGTGCCATAAGGTACTCGTTACCATCAATCTTGATCTCACTTGGACCATATTTATTAAAGAGCACTTTTTGACCTGGCGCCACCGATACCGGAATAATTTTTCCTTCGTCTGTTTTTTTACCAGGCCCAACTGCGATAATCATTCCTTGCTCTGATTTATCTTTTTCAGCAGTATCGGGCAAGAAAATTCCCATTTCTGTTTTTTCTTGAGCTTTTATTGGCTCAATTAAAATATGATCTGATAATGGTTTTATATTCATAAGAATAGTTACAAGTTATCAAGTTCATCAAGTTTCAAGTTAGAAGAATACTTTATAACTTTACAAACTTTATAACTTTATACTTAGTTAATTGATAACGTAATGTAAGAAATTTTAAATCCCTTGTCAAGTATTTTTTATGTTATATTTTCTTTAAATACTTTCCGGTGTAACTTTTCTTCACTTTTGCAATTTCTGCTGGTGTACCCTGTGCAATAATTTGGCCCCCCTTATCACCTCCTTCTGGTCCCAAATCAACAATGTAGTCAACGCATTGAATAAAGTCTATATTATGTTCAATGGTAATAACGGTATTACCTTTGCTCACTAAATTTCTTAAAACTTGCACTAATTTTCTAATATCTTCAAAGTGCAAACCAGTAGTTGGCTCGTCTAAGATATAAAGGGTTTTGCCTGTGCCTCTACGCGAGAGTTCGGTAGCTAGTTTTATCCTTTGCGCTTCTCCTCCAGAAAGCGATGTAGCTGCTTGCCCTAATTCTATATAACTAAGCCCTACCTCTTTCAAGGTTTTCATTTTATCGTAAATACCAGGAATATTTTTAAAGAATTCCGCGGCTTCCTCAATGGTCATATGCAACACATCTGAAATGTTCTTACCCTTATAATCAATATCTAACACTTCTTTGCTGTACCTCTTTCCCTTGCATTCTTCGCATTCAACATAGATATCTGGTAAAAAATACATCTCTACCTTTTTAACACCCTGACCTTCGCAAGCTTCACACCTCCCACCTTTTACATTAAAACTAAAACGGCCAGCAGAGTATCCCCGCACCCTAGCTTCTTTTGTCTGGGTAAATAAATCTCTAATATAACTAAATGCTCCTGTATAGGTAGCAGGGTTAGACCGCGGAGTTCTGCCAATGGGTGACTGATCAACCAACACCATTTTATCAATATGCTCTATACCCAAGATTTCTTTATGTTCTCCTGGCTCATCTTTAGCACGGTAGAACTTTTTCAATAAGGCTCTAGCTAAAATATCTGAAACCAGAGAAGATTTTCCCGAGCCAGACACTCCGGTAAAACATACAAACTTTCCTAACGGAATTTTAACATCAATATTTTTTAAATTATGTTCTTTTGCCCCAATAACTTGCAAATATTTACTTTTCTCCTCTTTTTCACGACCGTGAGATTCAGGAGATATAACCGTTTTTCTTCCTGATAAATAATCTCCCGTAAGTGTACGAGCTTTCAGTAACTCTTTTGGCGTTCCCGAAAAGATTACCTTGCCTCCGTGTTTTCCAGCTCCCGGTCCAATATCAATAATCCAGTCGGCAGCCATCATGGTTTGAGAATCATGCTCAACCACAATAACCGTATTACCCAAATCTCTTAATGTTACTAACGTTTCTATAAGTCGGTGTTGATCTCTTGCATGCAAACCAATAGAAGGTTCATCTAAAATATATAATACTCCCGATAACTTTGATCCAATTTGAGTTGCTAACCGAATTCGTTGCTCTTCTCCGCCGGATAAGGTTCCTGCCTTTCTATTTAACGTAAGGTAATCTAACCCAACATCAATTAAAAATTGAATTCTTTCTGAAATTTCTTTGGTAATTGGCTGACTAATTTTTTGATCAGCTTGGCTGATTTTTTTTGTAAGTTGGATAAAAAATTGACGCAATGTTACTACAGGCGTTTCTGAAATGACATTAATTGATGCATCAGCAACAGTAACAGCCAATACTTCAGGCTTTAATCGCTTGCCCTTGCAGCTCGGACACTGTTTAACCACCATATATTGATTAATCTCTTCGCGAGTCCATTCCGAATCCGTTTCATGATACCTTCTTTCCAAACTTGGGATTACTCCCTCAAAACCTTCTTTATCTCCATATAAAATAATATCAATAATTTTTGGTGGTAAATTTTTTACTGGTTCATCAAGAGAAAAACGATGTTTTTCGGCTACCTGTTTTAATTTCCATTCATAATATCCTTGTCTGCCTACCTTATGACTAGCACTAGCCCAAGCGAAAATAGCACCTTCGGCAATAGTAATATTTCTGTTTGGCATAACAAGATCTGGACTTACTTCCAGTTTTTCACCAAGTCCTGTGCAATCTGGACAAGCGCCGTAGGGATTATTAAAAGAAAAAATTCTTGGTTCAAGTTCTTGTAACGAAATACCACAATCTTCGCAAGCAAAATGCTCACTGAAAATAATATCTTTCTTGTCTTGTTTAATAACGACAATTCCTTTCCCAAGTTTTAAAGCGGTTTCTAGTGAATCAACCAAGCGAGATCGGTCAAAATCAGTATTAAGTACTAGCCGATCAACAACAGCTTCAATAGTATGTTTCTTCTGTTTATCAAGTGGCTTAAATAATGCTTCTTCAATTGGGTAAATATCTTTATCAATTCTTACTCTAATAAACCCAGCTCGCTGTATTTCTTCTATAACTGCTTGGTGTTCGCCCTTTTTACCTCGTATCACAGGACCCAAAATCACAATTTCCACATTTTTGGGCAGTTTTACTACCTGATCTACAATTTGATCAATTGTTTGGCGTGAAATTAATTTTCCGCAATTAGGACAATGGGGCTTGCCAATTCTGGCATACAAGAGACGCAGGTAATCATAGATTTCGGTAATAGTACCAACCGTTGAACGTGGATTATGGACCGCTTTTCTTTGGTCAATAGCTATGGCGGGACTAATTCCCTCTATTTTATCTACATCGGGTTTATCCATAACACCCAAAAACTGACGAGCATAGGCTGAAAGAGATTCTACATACCTCCGCTGACCTTCGGCATATAAAGTGTCAAACGCTAAAGAAGATTTACCTGATCCAGACAAACCCGTAATTACGACTAACTTACTTTTAGGAATATCTAAATCAATATTCTTTAAGTTGTGGACTCGAGCGCCACGAATTTTGATGAGTTCATTTTTCATATAAGTCTCGTATTGTACTCCTTTAAACAATATATTTCAATGATTAGAGAAACAAAAAGTCCTGTACTATCTACAGGACCTAATTTTCCATTACCACATCTTCTTCATTAATAACCTCGGCACGATAATGCTCAGAATAGCTATTAAAACTCTCTGCGAGTTGGTGAGCTTCTACTTGGGAGAACTTTGCAGCTAAACTAAAAAGGTTCACTGCAATACGAGTCCCTTTTTCAAAGGCAAAACCCTTCCATCCATCAAATCTTCCACCAATAATAGTAACCTGCACCATGAATTGGTTCATTGAGCGACCCCTTAACGTGCGAAGATGTTTTGTAAAGGTACTTCTTTATTCTATCATTGAAAATTAGCTTACAAAAGTATATGAATGATATTGAATACATAAAAGAAAAAATATGGGACACATTAACACTCATTTACAGAAAAAAATTAACCAATTACCTAAAAAAACTGGCGTTTATTTATTTTATGGTTCGACAGGCTCACCACAAGCTAAAAAAGAAATTATATATATCGGTAAAGCGATTAATATAAAAGAACGAGCTAAAAACCATTTTCAGCAGCCGTCATATCGAGATCACTTATTTATTAACAAAGTTTCAAAAATAGATTTTATTACTACTGATTCAGAAATAGAAGCACTTGTTTTGGAGGCCAACTTGATTAAACAACACCTACCTAAATTCAATGTCATTTGGAAAGATGACAAAAATTATTTTTACGTTGCCATAGAAAAAAACAAACAAGGTTTAGCATATGTGTATATTACTCACCAACCCTTCAATAAAATTCAGGGCAAGAAAAATGATATTAAGAACAAATATATTGGTCCCTTTACCGAAGGTAACGCACTTAGAAAAACATTGAAATTTTTACGGAAGGTATTTCCTTATTATACTTCGCCCAGCCATCTCAGCAATAAATGCACGTGGTGTCATTTGGAGCTTTGCCCGGGACCTAATCCAAATCTAAAAGAATATAAAAAAGATATAAAACAATTGGTACTTATTTTACAAGGCAAACGAAAAGCAGTTTTATACTCTTTACGTAAAGAAATGGCTTATGCCTCCTTAGCTCATAAATTTGAAGAAGCAGGAAGAATAAGAGATAAAATAAACGCACTTTTACAAGTAATGCTCCATACCCATGTCATAGAAAATGGAAATTTTAAAAATCAAAATGCAACATGGGATGAAACGCAAACTACGTTACAAGAAATTCTGCAAATTAAAAAAACTATCAATAAAATAGAGTGTTATGATATTTCTAATATTCAGGGCAAGCAAGCAGTTGGCTCAATGATTGTTTTTATAGACGGCTTACCAGATAAGAGCCAGTATAAAAAATTCCGTATTAAAATGAAAAATGAACCGAATGACATCGCAATGCTACAAGAAGTATTAGGTCGCCGATTCTTGCACCCTAAATGGAGTTACCCTGAAATCATGTTAATTGACGGAGGGAAAGCTCAACTTAATGTTGCTATAAAAACTAAAAGCCACCATAGGGGAGCAAAGAAGATCAAGATAATTTCCATTGCTAAAGGTCGGCAGGAATTATTTATAGAAGGTCAAAAGCAACCCATTCCACTAAAATCACTACCACAAGAAATCTACAATCTTATTAAACACCTAGACGATGAAGCTCATCGCTTTGCCATTTCGTATCATAAAAAACTACGCAAAAACGTATTACTAAGTTAGATAAAAATACGAATTATAAATTAAAAATAATTAGCCGCCGCTTATCTAAATTGTGGCAGGGTTACGGTCCAGGTAATCCACCTTATCCATTCATCACTTTTTTGCATTGAAAAATCTAGGATATTTTTAAGGACATCTGCCCGAGCAGCACTTTGGTTTACCAATTCCGTACTGACGTTAGGTGAATTATGAGGGGCGTTTGAGGAAGGCCCGGCATCGGGAAGATCGGGAATTGGAGGAGTTGGATCATTTGGCGGAGAAGCCACCCCTTGCATTTGTAGTTGTGCTTCTACCTCTGCTTTAATTTGGGATGATATTTGATCTTGAACTTGTTGGGCAACTTGCTGAGCTACTTGTGAAGTTACTTGCTGTGCTACTCTATCTGCAGCAACTTGTGCTGCATTTTGCACGGATTCAGTGATATTTTGAGCAACTTGATTTACCGATTGTTGTACATTTTGCACCTGAGAGACAACCTGCTGGGTTTGGTTTACAATTTCTTGAATTTGATCGGTAGTTTGCTGATTTGTTTCTGATACTACAGGGGTTGGAATTGGAGTTGGAGTTGGTGTTGAAGTTGGAGAGGTTGGAACCGGCGATTCTGGAGTTGGTGTTGGACTTAGAGCAATAGGGGTTGGACTTGCGATGATTGCCGTGGTAGCTGCTGCACCGCACTCCCCTTTGACCTTCTGCCAGTTGCCATCATTGTCAATCCATGTGCAATATATATCTCCATTGGTAGCAACCATCTGCAAATTTTTTACCGTAGCAATATTAGTGGTTAATTTATCCACCGCCAAATTTACAATGCTGGTTGTTCCATCTTTAATACTAATTCCTAAAGAAACCATTACATTAGTAATCTTATCTGAAAATGTTTCGGTGTCTACTCCCGAAACCGTACCATTGCTAAACGTGGTACTTAATGCAAGTTCGCCCCTGGCTTCGGCTAGCAATTGGGCCTTAACACTGTTCCAGGTAACCCAGACTCCGTGTAGGGCACTGTCAGTCATTTTCTGGTCAATCATTCCAAGGACAATATCGCCTTCCTTGATTTGCTCTCCTGAAATAGGGTCAGTCGTTTCAAAATTTGGAATTTGAAAGCCGGCGGTTTCTGCGAAGTAGTGCCATGCACCACCGCGGTAGGCATAGAGACGATTATTAGTTGTGTCATATTCAATTGGGACGGTGCCGGTATTAGTAGTTGGAACTCCGGTAGGTATTCCAGCAGAACTAGGAATATACAAAAACCCATTAGTGGCATTAGTTGCCAACGCGCTCGTTCCAATAACCGCACTACCTCCAGAAATTACAAAGAGAGCATTAGGCGTCATCGTCCCAATACCCACATTCCCAGCATTAACAATCAAGCCGTAGTTGGCGGTGGTAGCACCACTGGCATTAAGGTAGAGGGCAACGTTGGTTCCACTGGTGGCATTAGTGTGAGTGTTTGAGATTTGAGCGCCGTAGGTAGTGATGGCATTGGTGGCATTGGCTCCTGCGGTGAGGATATTGAGAGCGGTTTGACTGGCGGCTGCTGCGGTACCTGATACCTGGAGGTCAAAGAGTTTTCCCGAGGTTAATGTTGAGGAAGCAGCGTAGAGACCGGTACCGGTGGTTAGAGCGTTGGCATTAATGGCAACAGCTGATGATATTGTTGTTTGTGATGTATTAGCAGAAGTTAAAGAAAAAGTGCCGGCAGATTGGACATAATTACTGCTAGAGGTAATACCGACGACAGCAGCTATGGCACCTAATGAGTTAACCTGAAAGAGATCTCCTGAGCCGACAGTGAGTAAAGCAGCGGGAGAAGTGTCACCAATTCCCAAATTACCAGCAAGATAGCTATTTCTTGTGCTTTCAGATAAATTGCCCAATTTCCAGTGTATGTCAAACTGGGGGCAATTACTAAATCGGCATTATTAGTCGCGTCTGCGGTCTCGCTAATCCAAAGGTGTTGACCACGGGTAATTGTACCACCAGAGCCCTTGTCTATTGCTCCAAGAACAAGACCACTTGCTTCAGCAACTGTAGTGCTTGCGGCTGTAGTTAGAATACCTTGTAATGCCCTAACTGCTGATGTAGCAGTAGATGTCCCTGTAATATTTCCAAGAACACCAACTTGTGTTACGCCTGTTAAAGGGTTTGTGCCTCCTCCAAAATGTGCTAATGCTGATGAACTTGTTGCCCCAACTCCAAATAATCCAGCCCCACTAACCATAATTAATGGCGTTCCTGAACTGTTCCTCCATTCTTGAAGATTTGCACTTTGAGAAGCAGCAGCCTCAATAATTAATCCAATATCCGTAGAGGCAAGATTCACAATATCCAGCATGGCATCGGGAGTAGTGTCGTTAATTCCAACGTATCCATTAGCTTGGACAACAAACCTGCGAATTAATGCTGTATCACCAGTAGCCGTTTTTGTTGCAATATAGACATCTCCAATAGACCCTCCCGCTGCGTTCTGTTTGAGGTCTGTGCCAATGGAGGCATAGCGTTCTGTAGTTGTATCTTCGGCTGCCCCAAGAACAATTTCACCACCTGCGTTAGCGGTATTAGAATTATTCAGGAGGACGATACGGGAATCCTTGTCTCCCACCGTTGTTGTGGAGGTTGTGGAAGCAGAAAGGAATACATCAGGGTTAGCCCTTTGCGCATAAATTGCCGCATTGACGGCTGGTACTGTTAGAATACCGAGGAGGAGGTCAACGTTTCCCGTTGATGCTCCGCTCTGTGCATTGACCGCAATACCAGCAGCATTGGCTACACCTGTTTTTCCCAAATTTCCTACCTGCAAACCGTAGGTATTCGTAACCGCACCACCAGCGGTGATAGTCCCTGTAGCATTGGCACGGAAATGGACAAATGTTGTAACGGCAGATGAAGCATTATCAAAAGTATTTAAAGAATCGTATCCAATCGCTGTCGTTGTTGTTGCTCTGAAAACCGCATTTGAAAGGAATGTTCTTGAAGTCGTGATCGCACCCGCTCCCGGAAAATGTATATGGTTCTCACGAATCCCTTCGAAGGTAGCAAGTGTACCAGTGCCGTGATACGAAGAGTTTGTTCCATATGCGGCAATAAGGCCGCTGAAGTTCTGAGAGATAGCTGCCTCTACATCAATGGACGTAATGAGCCCGAAATAGTTGGTGCTTGAGGCTCCAGTGGGTGCGACGAGTCCGTTCAGGTTCATAATCGCTTGTGTCCCCGATGTGAGTGTCATGGATCGGGAGACCTCTGCGGTATAGACATTCGTGGTAGTATTCTCTATAACGTCAAGGGCATAGACAGGAACAGCACCAATACCTACATTTCCTCTGATGTAATTATCAGCAGTGCCGTTCATGTACAGGTTATATTTGCTACTACCACTTGAAATATCTCCTTGAAAAGCTCTGTTACTAGTTCCGCTCGTTAAGTCAGCTACATAAAATCCATACTGTGTTGTTACCGCACTCCCAGCTCCTAGGGATATATTACTGGCAGCATAGTGGTAGAAATTCGGGATCGTAAACGATGCAACAGCAGTATACGGGACCGAGACAAAACCATATCCAGCTGTAGTAGCATCTGAACCAAAGATGAGATTCACATCAACGCCATACTGTGTCGTGCCACTGGTTATTGTGGCATTCCCAAGATAAAGCCCTACTGCTGTTCCTGCTCCCGTTCCAATACCTATCCTTGAAAATTGCGGCGTAGCAGAAGTATGGATATTCTGTGGAGTAGAAAGAGTAATAGACCCTGTGCCATTGGTTACTACTTGATTAGCAGTTCCCGTTAAGGTGGCTTTGGTGAGCGTGTTTACTGTGGTGTTTCCGATGAGTAATTCTCCATTCGTGTAGGTGGTCTGTCCTGTGCCACCGTTGGCTACGGCTATGGCCGTTCCATTCCATGTTCCTGTAGTAACTACTCCGGTATTAGGAGTGACTACTAGTCCGTTGTAGCCAGTAGCTCCAGTAATAGCACCTGATAATACTAAAGAACTCAATGTTCCCACACTCGTGAGCGAAGACGCAGTGACTCCCGAGTTCAGGGTGACTCCAGTCAGGGTTCCTGCTGCTGCGGTGACGGTGATGTCTGCGGTTCCATTGAATGATACTCCGTTGATCAGACGTGCAGTTTGAAGAGCGGTGGCGGTACCTGCGTTACCAGTGATGGTTGTTTGGTCTCCGGTGTTGGTACCCGATGAGGTGCCAGTATGGCTTCCAGATAAAGCAGTGACATTGCCAGTAGCATGCAAAGTAAATCCATCATCAATGGTTAAGGTAGCACCTGTGACCGGAGTGGTTAATGTTAATTTATTGATACTCGTGGCTGTGGCTACTCCTAACGCAGGTGTAATTAAACTAGGATTATTCGCAAACACCAAAGCTCCATTTCCCGTTTCGTCAGAAATTACTCCGGCAAGCTGAGATGAAGTTGTAGCACTAAAAGCACCTAGGGTATCAGATGTTAGCGTAACGATGCCTGAACTATCAGGAAAGGTGATAACCCTTGTTCCAGAGGTAGAGATTCCTGTCAGTTCAAAATTGTTTGATGCTGGGTTGCTAGATGATCCCGCAAAGTAAATATCTGCCCATGGTAACGTGGCCGAACCGAAATCAAACCCCCCCCGCGGTGTCGGGAAGCAACGCGGTATTAATAGCAACCGATGCAAGATTAGAAAGAGCAATATTAGCAGCAGTATATCCCAAAAGAGGTTCGTAGCTCGTAGTATCTATACTAAGAGTTCCATCTCCAAGAGATGTAACTACGAAACCATCGGTAGTTAGTGATCCAAGTTTTACTGCAGTTAGAGAACCTCCGGTTAAGGAAGCAGTCCCATCGGTTATCGTAGTAACCGTAACCGTATTGAATGTTCCGTTGCCTGAAGTGGTTAAGCTTCCTCCATTAATTGAAAGTGTACCATCAGTGATGGTGCCAAAGGTACTGGTAGCCGTCGTCGTAAAATCCTGTGAACCAAGATTTAATCCCGTCGTCGCCCCTGTGTAAGGTACGGGAGCGGTAACGGTACAATTCGTTGATCCTGGAGAACATGAAGGGTTTAAGGTGGATCCTGGGTTGTAGGGACTTGATGGTGGATCAGCAAGAACGTAGAGTCCAAACGAAAAGAGACTAGAAATTACAAAACCAATAAGTATTCCCTTGAAAATTTTTGTAAATTTTCCAAAACGCATAATGCCCTCTCCTCTTATTCCAGATTTTACTGGAGACTTTGGGAAATAAGAAAATTGTTCAGTTTTTTTTATTTTTTTGGGCATTAATATATTCGTTGAATTCTGTTGACTTTCTTTAAAAAAACTTTAACTCAAAAATAGTTTTATTGTTTCTGAGCACTGGCCCCAATAAAACAGCGAAGCCCAAACAAGCATGTGTTGTTTGGGCTTCAAGAGCCTCTAAGATTTAATTCTTATTATAAATTATTTCATTGTAGGAATATTCCGCAGATATTAATTAAATTATACCATAAAAGAATTACATAAAAAACCACTTGATATATTGTAAAAAATTTGCTATAAATAGGGTAATTTACAGATGAACCCCGTTAGAAGTTTGAATAATATCGTAAAAACTTCAATGGGTAAAAATTTCAGAGGTCATTAATTAAAATGAGCAAGCAAAAAATAATTTAATAAATTATTTTTTGCCCAGACTTCTAACGGGGTGAAGAAGTTTCTCTTGCAAATTGTATATGCTACACTCGGACTCTGGTTAGCATCCATGTTTATACCAGAAGTCCAGGTTGCCACATTCCCTCATTCGAATCTTTTTGGAATTACGTTAACTAGTCAATGGCAAATTTTCTTACTATTAGGGATTATTTTTGGTTTACTCAATTCCTTTATAAAACCTGTACTAAATATCATTGCACTTCCTTTGCGAATAATAACCTTTGGACTTTTTGGAATAATAGTCAGTGGTACTCTTATTTGGATTGTTGACCTTATATTCCAAGAGTTTTCAGCCCCAATAGGATTTCCATTATTTTGGACAACTCTTATCATTTGGCTAACCAATAGTATTGGATCTAAATTTACTAAATAAAAGACCTACTAATTAGTAGGTCTAATAAAAAATATCATGAATATATATTTATTCTATGGGCAAATAGCAGTTTCTGTTCTATTAATTATCCTCATTGCAATCCAACAACGAGGAGCTGCTTTGGGATCTTCTTTCGGAGGTGGAGGAGAGTTTTATTCTTCAAGGCGTGGCATTCAAAAGAAACTACACTATGGTACAATAGTTATAGCTCTACTCTTTATCGTACTCAGTATTCTTAGTCTTTATTTCTAGAAATCTAGAAATACGACCAAAAATATTAATTTTAAACAGTTACAACATTGAAATTTCCAAGTTTTTCTCAATGGAGGCAAATTTTTAAAGTATTAAAAAAAAGAGAAAGAATAACACTCTTGGTTTTTTTAGCATTAGCAATAATTTCTTTTATTTTTTTAGTAACAAGTTTTTATCTAGAACATACAAAAGTTACACCAGCTTTAGGAGGAACCTATGTAGAAGGTATTGTAGGTCAACCAAGATTCATTAACCCTATTTACGGAGAAACAAATGATGTTGATCGAACACTTATTGATTTGGTCTTTTCGAGTTTGGTGACCTATGATAATCAAGGAAATATTGTCAAAGACTTAGCAGAAAACTACAGTATATCTGAAGATGGAAAAACATATAATTTTACATTAGAAGACAGTGTTTTTTGGCACGATGGCAAGAAACTAACTGCAGATGATATTGTTTTTACCATAAAAACGATTCAAAATTCTGATTACAAAAGCCCACTAAGAGCAAATTGGATAGATGTTGACGTGCAAAAAATTTCTGAGGATTCAGTGCGATTCAACTTAAAAATTCCTTATAATTCCTTCCTTGAAAATTTAACGGTTAAAATAATTCCAAAGCATATTTTTGAAAGTATATCACCAGAGAATTTTTCTCTTTCATTTTATAATTTACAACCTATTGGCTCAGGACCTTTTGCATTTTCAAATTTACAACAGACAGAAACAGGTTTTATCAAAACGCTCAACTTAATATCGTACAGAAAGTATTACCACTCGCCTTCATTTATTGCTAATATATCTTTTCAATTTTTTGAAAAAAGGGAAGACTTAGTCAAAGCTGTTAAAATTGGTCAAATTGGGGGACTTACCCTATCTTCGTTTGATGACAGTCAAACTCAAGCACAAAAAGAAATTGGGCAAGGATGGCAAATGAATGAAAAGTTCCATGACTATTCTTTTTTAATGCCAAGGTATTTTGCTGTATTTTTTAATAACCAAAAATCATCCATCTTCTCAGACGACAGCATAAGAAAAGCCCTCACCCTAGCAACCAATAAAGAAGAAATTATACAAACGGTTAATTCTGATACAAACAGTAACGCTTTAAGAGTAGATTCTCCCCTGTTATCTGATTTTTTTGGCTATGCAAACTCAAGTATTACTTATAATTTTGATATTGATGCAGCAAAAAAACTATTAGATAAAGCTGGATTCAAAGATAACGGATCAGGTTACCGTGTAAAAGCAATACAGAAGAAACCAGCTTTTCAATTTCAAGGTTATCTAAAAGTTGGCTCAAAGAATTCAGAAGTTGCGCAATTACAATCATGCTTAACAAGATTAGATGATACTTTCAAAACTATTTTACAGAATGAAACAAGTGGCAAATATACTATTTTAACAGAAAATGCTGTAACTGAATTCCAAAAGAAGTATTTATCTAGAACCAGTCCAACCGGAGAAACGGGGCAAGCAACACGAAAAAAATTAAATGAAGTTTGTTTTGAATCACCCGATTCTCAACCATTAAAGTTTACCATCACAACCGTTAACAAACCTCAATTAATTAAAGTTGCTGATGTATTAAAAAATTACTGGCAAGCTATTGGGGCAAGTGTCGATATTAATGCTGTTTCCCTTACCGACCTAAAACCAATTATTAAAAGTAGAAATTATGATATACTATTGTATGGAGAAGCATTGGGAGCATTACCAGACCCTTATCCATTTTGGCACTCTTCACAAAAAATTGACCCGGGACTAAATCTTGCTTCATATGAAAATAAAGATGTTGATAAGTTATTAAAAGAAGCGAGGGAAACCTTGGACGATACTATAAAAAAGCAAAAGCTTGAAAAAGCACAAGATCTTATTATGCAAGATGCTCCAGCTATTTTTTTGTATAATCCTTCTTATGGATATTGGGTTTCTGGCAAAGTACAAGGCATTGATACAAGTAAGATTATTGATCCTGCAAAAAGGTTTAGCAATATCACACATTGGTATATTAAGACAAAAAGAGTATGGAAGTGAAATTAGAAAATGTAATTCCTGACGTACGTACCTTAGACGAATTAAAAAATGTCGCCTACGACAAAACTTGGCTTGCAACTGCACAAGACACCGATCTTTATTATATGTACCGAGGAGTAGAAGAAAAAGATGGTCTTAGATATGATATCACCATAATTCCAGCAGTAATGCTTGGGGCAGAATTTTCAAAAACAAAAGGGCACTATCATATTGGCAAATACCAAGAGGTTTATACGGTACTGGAGGGAACATCCATTTACTTACTTCAGAAAAAAAAGAGTGGCTCTGACGATGAGATTGAAGATGCTATTGCAATAGCATGCCAAAAAGGTGATGTTATTGTTATACCACCAAACTACGGCCATATTACCATCAACCCTTCAGCAACAGACAAATTGACTATGGCGAATTGGATCTCTAAAGATTGCAAAAGTGATTATTCCCTCTTCGAAAAACTTCAGGGAGCTTGCTACTACTACATCCTTCAACCTGATTCAGGACAAGCTAGTTGGATTAAAAATCCAAATTATAAAATAGTTCCCGAACTACGATCCGAAGAACCATTAAAAGAAACCCCAAAAGATTTAAGTTTTCTTAGAGCAAAGTAAAACATGAAACCACGGGGTAAAGTACCAATATGGAATCCAGCATTAGCTTATGCAATAGGATTAATAACTACTGACGGGAATCTATCACCAGATGGTCGGCACATGAGTTTTACATCCAAAGATATAGAACAAATTGAAAACTTTAAATTATGTCTAGGACTTACCAATAAGATAGGCGGAAAAGCAAGATGCCATGAAAAGGAAAAGAAGTATTATGTATTACAATTCGGAAACGTAGTTTTTTATAAATGGTTATTAGATATCGGACTTACCCCTAAGAAATCTCTTACACTAAAAGCACTTAAAATTCCTGATGAATATTTTTTCCATTTTTTAAGAGGGTGCCTGGATGGTGATGGAAATATACTAAGATACATGGACAAGGTATTTCCTAAAAGCGAGAGGCTATATTTAAGATTTTATTGTGCTAGTATGAATCATTTGCAATGGCTGCAAAAAACCGTTAAAAGGTTATCGAATTTAAAAGGGAAAATTAGGGAAGAGCGAGATGAAAATGTATTAATATACGCAAAAGAAGAATCTTTAAAGTTATTGCCATTAATATATTCTGATAAAGATATCCCCCACTTAACTCGAAAATATGATCTTATAGAATCTTTCTTATAAAATAATGCCGCGGTGGCGAAATTGGAAACCGCACGGCGTTCAGGTCGCCGCGATCGCAAGGTCTTGTGGGTTCGAGTCCCACCCGCGGCACAAAAAGTAAATGAATCCAAATACCCAAAGAAAAGAAATTGGTAATTCTTTAAAAGTAATTATAGAAATTTTTAAAAGTTGTAATGCTAATTATAGGATTATCGGCTCTACGCTAATTGTTGCCTACACTGATAAAGTTTTCAGACATATTAACGACGTTGATATTATTTTAGACAGTACATCCCAAAGTTACGTCTTCAAAAAGTTAATAGAATCGGGATTCAAATTTGGAAATAAAAAGGCTGCTGGTTTTTCTTGGGTTGAAGCAAAAAAAGATGGACATTTGGGACTGACATTTTTCCTAGTAGGAGAATTCAAGGAAAATTATTTTACGTGGCATTTTTCCAAATCTTTTGAGCTAAGGATAAAAAATGACTATTTAAAACCGACTGAATATAATTTTGAAAATATTGCATTTATCGGAATTCCTATTTCATCCGCTATCGCCGGGATTAGGCAATCTTTCTTAAATCCAAAAAGAAAATTAGACAAACAGGTGTTAAGAGAAGAAATTCAAAAAACAAAAATAAAAACTTACAACAATATACACGTTTATATCTTCGGTATTAAAATTCCCTACTTATACGACTCATTCTCCTTTTTCTATAATATATATGGCGGATTAAGGGTAATATTTGGCAGAAAATATGAATTCTGGGATTAGAAAGTTATCACAAAAAAATAATAAACTAAAAATATAAAAAATAATTCGTACACATGAACTCAAAACTGTGGCGATTCACCTAGTTAAATAATTTTTTCCGATAGAAAAAATTAAAATCTGAAAGATTTTATTTAACCGGGTAAAAAATAAACTTATGATACAAAAACAAGAACCAAAAAAGCCCTTACAAACTCAGGGCAAGCCTATGCAACATGGCTCAAGGCCCAAGCGACAAGGTGGCAGTAAATTCCGGCAGATTGACCGCTCTGCTATTGGTAAAAATTGGAAAGAAACTCCAGGCTTAAAACCTATGGTTTGGAAGCCGGAAGAAAGCTTAAAAATTATTCCCTTAGGAGGAATGGAAGAAGTTGGCCGCAACATGACCGTCTTTGAATACGGCCAAGACATTGTCATCTTAGACATGGGTTTGCAGTTCCCTGAAGAAGATATGCCAGGAATTGATTACGTTATCCCTAACACTGAATATTTAAAGGGCAAAGAAAAAAATATCCGCGCCGTCATTTTCTCGCACGGTCACTTAGACCACATTGGCGCTGCTGCTATTTTGCTTAAGAAATTGGGAAACCCGGAAATTATCGGCCGACCCTTGACCATAGAAATGATCAAGCACCGCGTGGAAGACCATGACAGAGACAGCAGCAAAAAACTAAAAGTGCAATACATTAAAGACATTAGCGAAAAAGTGACACTAGGAAACTTTAAGCTATCATTTTTCGCCATTGACCACGCCATTATGGATGCTGTTGGAGTTATTTTAGAAACTCCGGTGGCCACCGTTGTACATCCTGGTGACTGGACAATTGAAAAAGATCCTGTAGGTCGAGACATTTTGCATTATCACCAATTGGCAAACCTAAAAAGGCCAACGATTTTAATGTTGGAAGCTATAGGAGCAGTCAACAATAAGCCTCCAGTCACCGAACAGGAAATGATGGGCAATATCAAAAAAATCATCGGCTCAGCTCCCGGCAGAACCATCATTGCCACCTTTTCTTCTCAAATAGAAAGGATTAAACAGGTAATAGAATTTGCCGCCACCAATAACAAAAAAGTAGCACTAGACGGCTTTAGCATGAAAATGAATATTGAGCTGGCCACGCAGTTAGGATACATAAAAGTCCCCAAAGATGTGGTTATTCCTGTAGAAAGGATTAAAGAATATCCCGACAACAAGGTGATTGTCATTTGCACAGGAGCACAGGGAGAAGAAATGGCAGCTTTGCCAAGAATTATCGCCGGTAACCACAAATATATCACTATTAAAAAAGAAGACACGATTATCTTTTCATCTTCAGTTATTCCAGGGAATGAAAGAACAGTGCAACGCGTTAAAGACAATATCTATCGCCTATCAGATAATGTGTATCACAATGACATCATGAATGTGCACGCTTCAGGACACACCAATATTGATGGTATCAAGCAAATGCTTTCAGAAGTAAAACCGGATTACTTTATTCCGGTGTATGGCAATCACTTCATGTTAAAAGAAGCGGCCCGCATTGGCTGGAGCATGGGAATCTTAAAACACAAAGTCTTTGTGCCTGATAATGGATCTGTAATTAAATTTACGAAAACTTCGGCCGAGGTACTGAAAGAAAAAGTGCCAAGCAGTTATGTATTTGTCGATGGTTTGGGCGTGGGAGATGTTGGTGAAATTGTGTTGCGTGATAGACAGGCCTTGGCTCAAGACGGCATGTTTGTAATTGTAGTGGTTATTGATAGCCATAGCGGCAAAGTTAAAGGCAGCCCGGATATCATCAGCCGCGGATTTGTCTACCTCCGCGAGTCAAAAGATTTACTACATCAAACACGCAGAAAAGTAGTTGAAATTGTAGAAAAGGCCGGTGGCCATGGCCAAACCACACCAGACTGGTCGTATGTCAAAGATGAAATCCGTAACAAAGTCGGCGACTTCTTGGCAACGAAGACATCCAGACGACCTATGGTTTTACCTGTGGTCATCGAAGTATAAATTTATTAGCTTATAGGCGTCAGCTTATAGCTTATAGTTAACTTAACGACGTACTATAACCTATAACCTATCACCTAAAAGCTATAACCTAATTAAAATGCGGATATTTAGCGGCATTCAGCCAACCAACCAACTTCATATTGGAAACTACTTAGGAGCAGTTAAGCAATGGGTTGAATTACAAGAAAAGTACGAATGTATTTTCTGTGTTGTTGATTTGCACGCATTAACCATCCCCTATGACCCTCAACAACTCCAAGAAAAAATTAAAGAAACGGTTGTTGCGTTAATTGCTGTTGGTTTAAATCCTGAAAAAGCGATTATCTTTGTTCAATCTCAAGTAAAAGAGCATACAGAACTCGGTTGGATTCTCAATACCATCTGCCCTATTGGGGAATTAGAAAGGATGACGCAATACAAAGATAAATCAAAGAAATTTAAAGAAAATATTAATGTTGGACTTTTAGATTACCCTGTTTTACAAGCCGCTGATGTTTTGCTTTATAAAGGAGATTCTGTGCCCGTAGGTAAAGATCAAGAGCAGCACATAGAGCTCATGCGAACACTAGCAAGAAAATTCAACCAAAAATTCGGGGAAACATTTAAGGAACCGAAATCATTAATTCTTAAAGAAGGGTCAAAGATTATGAGCTTGGTTGACCCAAAGAAAAAAATGTCTAAATCCGATGATCCCAAAAGCTGTATTTTCTTGTTTGATAGCCCTGAAGACATTACGAAAAAAATTATGTCTTCTGTAACTGATTCAGGAAAAGAAGTTCGCTATAATATTACCAAAAAGCCAGGCATTTCTAATTTACTCATGATATATAGTTTGCTTACCGGAAAACCAACCCAGGAAATCGAAAAGGAGTTTGCAGGAAAAAATTACGGAGAATTTAAGAAATCATTAGCAGAAGTCGTGGTAAATTACTTAGAACCTTTCCGCCGTAAACAAAAAGAGCTACAAACCCGAGAAGTATACGTACAAGAAATTATACGTCAGGGTCAACTCCGTGCCCAATCTATTGCCCAATCCACAATACAAGAAGTTCGCAAGAAAATGGGTCTAATCTAAAAAATGTAATAGTCCCAGAACCAAAAAACTGTCACGCAGACAGTTTTTTGGTTTACTGAAAAAATGTTTACTATTTATTTTCTTGTGCTAATAATTTTTTTACAACACCCCTTAACTCACCAGGTAAAAATTGTAAATTATGATCCAACGATCCTCCAAGTGTTGCTCCACTTTTTGTTTTCCCACCCCTTATTTCTTGAATACGACTTTTTAATTCACTGACATCCTTTTTTGTATTGAGTTGATCTCTTGTATTTTCTCCCCCTACAGTCTGATATCGTTTAAAATCACCTCGTCCCCAATTTTGATTAGTTGAGTACCTATCTATATATTTATCTAAATCGTCGAATGTTTCAACCTTCTCAAGATCATCATGTTGCAATATTTCTTTTTCGCTTAACTTAATAGCTTCTTCTGGTTCACCCTCTCCTAAATTTCTCATTTCTTGTTTTGGCATAGTTATATTGTTTAATATTCTTACCGTAATAATACTATATTATCTTGTTATAATAAATTCCACAAGTTCTTTTTTCTTTTCCTCCAATAATTCAATAGTATTTGCCTCAACCGTTAACTTAAGCAACGGTTCGGTGTTTGATGGACGCAAGTTAAACCACCAATCTTTGTATTCCACAGTAACACCATCCAAATAGTCTTGTTTACCTTCAGCATATTTTGCTTTTACTTTTTGTAACATTGCATCTTTATCATCTATCTTAAAATTTTTTTGGAACGGCGGAGCATAAATAGACAATTCTCTTACAATCTCTGACACACTTTTGCCTTCGCTAGAAATAATTTGCAGCAGTGTTAAAAATACCACCATCCCAGAATCCATGTAAAAATAATCACGAAAACAATAGTGGGCCGATAATTCGCCACCCATAATCCCGTTATTTTTTATCATCCCTTCCCGCACATTCACAAATCCAACCTGCGTTCTAATCGGCACCCCACCCCATTTTTTTACAAATTCTGGTACTGATTTTGAGCAAATTAAATTATAGGCAATACCCATTCCTGGATTTTTCTTTAAAAAATGTTTTGCCAAAAGCAACAGCACCACATCAGCAGAAACCTGCATTCCATGTTCGTCCACCAAAAATATCCGGTCGGCATCTCCATCAAACATAAATCCAAGATCAGCTTTTTCTTGTTTAATTTTTTCTGCAATTTGATGAGAAACACCCTCTTCTAAGGGATTGGGAGAATGGTTTGGAAAATTCCCATCAGGCTCAAAATTCAACGGGATAATTTCTACAGGCAATTTACCTTTTATTTTTTCAATCACTGCGCCAATTACGCCATTGGAAGCATCTACCGCCACTGTAAAGGGTTTAATGGAGCTAGCATCAAAGAAAGAATCCATCAACTGCAGATAATCTGGCCAAATATCAAATGCAGTAACCTCTCCATCGCTATTTTTATAAACATCCTCAAGAACAACTGATGGCAATAAATCTTTACCCCTTATCCAGTTAATATGTTTTCCTTTTGTCATCATCTTAAAACCGTTATATTCCTTGGGATTGTGGCTGGCGGTAATCATAATCCCCCCCTCAAAATCATAGTTTCCCACAGCAAAATACAGACCTTCTGTAGGCATTTGGCCAATGCTAATACACTTTGCACCTTCAACCAAAAGACCCGCACAGAGAGCGTTAAATAGCGCTGGCGATGATAATCGGGCATCATGCCCCACTACCACGTTTTTTACATTCGTGTGCTTAACAAAAGCCCGACCTACGGCAAAAGCGGCCCCTTCATTTAACTCACCAGGATAAATTCCCCTCACATCATACGATTTAAAAATACTTGAGTTGATCATATTAGATATTATATTACATGAGTTCTTTCTAAAAATCCATTAAGAGATTTTATTTATCAACCCCTATAATAATAATTTTACTTTTTATACATACTATGATATGGTTTATTCACATTTGCCCTTTCAACAATTTAACATTCTTTGAGGTACCAATAATGAAAAGGAATTTTCGATTTCCATGGGACCCGCTCTTCGGCAGAGATATTCCTATCCACAGAGATCTTTTGCCAACCTATGAACCTTGGAGTTGGCGAAACGGTAGCGAATGGTTCTGGGTTTTAATATCAGGAATCGTTATTATTTTAACTATTAGTGGTTTTATCTACTTTAGCAAATAACCATACTCCCCCCATAAATATAGTGAAGCTGACGGCTTTGCTTTTTTATTAATAGAAAAACTATGACAGAATTACCCAAAAATAGTCTAGATTTACGAATTATCTGCATTATTTAATAAAACCTTGATTTTTTCATACTAATTTGCTATAATCCAGTCAATAAAAGTTAATAAATAAAGTGAAAACATACGAACTAACATATATTATCTCGTCATTGCTAAGCACAGAAGAAGCTAATAAGGTAGCTAAGGAAGTTGAGGCTCTCATTCAATCCAAGGAAGGAGTAATCTTAAAAGCAGAAAACATCTCTATCCAAACTCTTTCTTATCCAATTAAAAAGCAAAGTTCTGGCTATTTTGCTATTGTAGAGTTTCAAACACTAGAAAATACCATAAAAGAGGTAAGAGAGAATATTGAAAAAAATCACCATATTTTACGCTATCTTTTAGCAATAAAAAAACCCGTAAAGATATTAAAAGCAAGAAGAATGAGAAAGCCATCCTCAGAACTCGTAGCTGCCAAAGTATATAGTGAACCGCAAGAGAGAAAAAATCAAGAAAAGTTAAATCCTGAAGATTTAGAAAAGAAATTAGATGAAATTTTAGGATAATAACTTAACAATATTATCAAATGAATCTCAATAAAGCATTTATTTTAGGAAATGTTACCCGAGACCCCGAATCAAGGGCTTTACCATCGGGTCAACAAGTAGTAAGCTTTGGGATTGCAACCAACAGATTTTATACTGATCAAACAGGAACAAAAAAACAGGATGTAGAGTTTCATAATATTGTTTGTTTCGGAAAACTTGCTGATATTAGTTCAAGATATTTAACAAAAGGTTCATTAGTGCTTATTGAAGGTAGAATAAAAACACGCAATTGGATGAATTCAGCTGGAGCTAAGCAGTACCGCACAGAAGTTATTGCCGATTCATTACAATTAGGACCAAGGGGCACCGGGAAAAGCGATGGATTATATAACAAATCCCCAGAATCCTCTTTCGCCAAGGCTTCAGAGGACAAGGATATTCCAGTTATTGAAGAGAATACTCCCCCAACTAGTTTTACGAGTGAAAATTCTGAAGAAATAGATATAAAAGATATTCCGTTCTAAAGTTAAAAGTTATCAAGTTCATCAAGTTCGAACTTTATAACTTTACAAACTTTATAACTTTATAAACTTACACATATGGTTTGCTATTTTTGCCAAAAGAATATTAACGACGTAGATTATAAAAATACAGAATTACTGTTACGTTTTGTGTCTGGATTTTACAAGATTAAACCAAGTAAAAAAACTGGTTTGTGCAGACACCACCAAAGAATGATTGCAGGTGCAATCAAAAGGGCACGACAAATGGGAATGATACCATATACTCCTCGTTAATTTAATAAATATTTTACACTTACTAAAAAACACCCAACTAGAGGGTGTTTTTTAGTAACAAGAAAAATTAAGCGTTTTGATATGCTTGCTGTCTAATCTTTTTTATAGCATCATGATTTTCTTTGAGCCATTGCTTAGCAGCTTCTGTACCTACTCCCATTTTTTGCCCTTCAAAGGTAAAAGAAGCCCCAGCTTGCTTAATCATTCCACTAGCTAAACCAGCGCGTAAAGCATCCCCAGTTTTAGAAATGCCTTCATTATAATAAATATCAAATTCAGCAACCCTAAATGGAGCTGCCACTTTGTTTTTAACCACTTTAGCCTTAACCCTATTCCCAATAATTTCATCTCCTGACTTTATTTGGGCGGTTCTTGCCAAATTGACTCTTACCGAAGCATAAAACTTTAAAGCTAATCCCCCAGGAGTTGTTTCTGGATTTCCAAATACCATGCCGATCTTCATCCTTGTCTGATTGATAAATATAATCATGGTGTTTGATTTAGCAGCAATACTAGATAATTTCCTGCAAGCTTGTGACATCATTCTCGCCTGAAGCCCCATGTGCTGGTCGCCTATTTCGCCTTCGATTTCTCGTTGGGGAGTTAAGGCTGCCACCGAATCAACGACCACCACATCAACATTTTTGGTATTTACTAATGTCTCCACAATTTGTAAAGCATGTTCGCCAGAGTCAGGTTGGGAAATTAACAGTTCATTGGTATTAACCCCAAGACGCTTGGCATAATCAGGATCCATAGCATGTTCGGCATCAATATAAGCACATACTCCACCTTTTTTTTGGGCTTCAGCTACAATATGCAAACAAAGCGTTGTTTTTCCAGAGGATTCCGCCCCATAAATTTCAATAATCCTACCCCGAGGCATCCCACCCACACCAAGTGCCATATCCATAGCAATAGAACCAGTCGGGATACAGTCTACATTCACTTTATTTGTTTCGCTCAACTTCATAATCGCCCCTTCGCCAAACCGTTCTTTAATATCATCTATAGCAGAATTCAATGCTTTATTTTCTTTACCCTGAGCCGCTTGCCCTGAGCCTGTCGAATGGGCGCCGAAAGGTTTTTTTTCGGGATCTTTTTTTATCTCTTTTTTGACCATATTCTTAAAAATTAATTATTTATATTTTTTCCCAACCATCTTCTTTTGGTAATTCTTCTGATTCGTCTAAGCCACCATTTTTTCAACTACAATCTTCGCTAATAAATATTTTTACATATTTTCATTACTTATTCTGTTGAATTTGTTTTAATCTATAAGATATGTCTTGTTCTGTTTTCTTTTTTATTTTATCGATAATATCTTTAATATCTTCTTTCGAATACTTTTCTGAGTATTTCACTTCTCTACCACCTTCATCAACTATAGATTTTGATAATTTTATAGTACCATAAAATTTTCTATATAAACCATGAGAGAATCCAACAACTATGCCCGTAACTAAACTGCCAAGAATTATTAAACCACCCAAAAACTCATTACCACCAATAAATTGACTAGCAACAGGTAGACTAAGACCTGTAGCAGTAATGCCATATCCAGTAGTACGCATTTGAACATCACTATCATCGTCTATACCAATTCTCATGTCCATTGGTTCATAGCCCAAAGCTATCATTTCAAAGAATACATCATCATCAAAATCAATTCCCACTCCTTTTAATTTTCTTTTAATATATTCTTGATTTTTTGATAATTTTTCTGAATATTCTTCTATATCTGGCTCACCATCTTTATTTAAATATCGTCTTTTTTCTTCATATGAAATATCATTCCAAGCTTTTTTTATAACAGAATCTTTTTTTTCTTGTTTTATTTTTCTTACTTCTTCCTCGTTGTCCTCATTTTTATCTTCTCCCGCTTTCTTTTCTGTATAAAAAGTTTCTAACTTTTTTGTCTCTATTTGTAATGCGTCAAATTCTTCACCTGCTCTGGCTATTTCTGTTTGTTTATCTTCTGAAGAAAATAAATCTCTGTCTTTTTCTGGAAAGTTTTGCTTTACCTTTTCCAAGGGGTTATCTTCTGGTTTTGGCTGTTTTTCATTATGTGTCATAGTTTAAACGTCTTATTAAACTTTTTCCCAACCATCTTCTTTTGGTGACTTGTCCTGAGCATCTAGCCCACTATCTTGAACATCTGCCAACTGAGCTACTGACTGCGTTGGAGTTTCATAGACTTCTCTTGGTTTAGCTCCATCGGCCGGTCCAACAAACCCCTTATCTTCTAACATATCAATTAAACGGGCAGCCCTTGAATAACCAATTCTCAAACGCCTCTGCAAAAATGATGCTGACGCCTTTTTTGTTTCTAAGACAATTCTTTTGACATCTTCAAATAAAGGATCGTCATCGGCGAAAAATGTTTCCCCTCCCTTTTCATCTGATTGCATTTGAGCTTCCAAGGTATCTTTCAAACTTTGAGCTAAGGCAGATTGGGGCTCTTCAATTGTTTTTGCTTGTTCAGCAGACCAATCAGTTACCCGCTTCACTTCTTTTTCAGAAACATAGGGACCTTGTACGCGAGTAATCTTAGAACTCTTGGATGACAAAAACAACATATCTCCAAGGCCTAGTAGTTTTTCGGCTCCCGAAGTATCTATAACGGTTCTTGAATCAATTTGACTTGCTACCTGGAAACTAATCCTAGAGCTAATATTAGCCTTAATAAGACCCGTAATAACTTCAACTGAAGGTCTTTGGGTTGCTAATACTAAATGAATTCCTGTGGCTCTAGCCATTTGAGCTAATCTCACAATTCCAGCTTCCAGCTCCTTCCCTTTAGCCGCCATTAAATCAGCCAATTCGTCAATAATTAAAACAATGTATGGCAATTGTGAACCTGAGGCAATTACCGATTTATTTGCATTATAACTTTTTAAATTTCTCGTTGGGATTTCAGAGAAAACCTCAAAACGACGTTCCATTTCTTTTGCCAACCAAGAAAGAGCATTCATTGTTTTTGCTGCGTCATAAATAACCGGACACAATAAATGAGGAATATCGTTATAGTTTTGAAATTCAACTCGCTTTGGGTCAACCATAATCATTCTCAAGGTTTCCGGGGTACTTTTATAAAGTAAACTTAAAATAAGAGAGTTTAAAAATATAGTTTTACCAGTTCCCGTAGCACCCGCCACCAACATGTGGGGCATTTCTGCTAAATCAGTATATACCGGAGACCCTGAAACATCTTTTCCTAAGGCAATAACCAAATTTTCTGGACTCTGTTGGTATTTATCATCAGCAATTAAATTTCTTAAGACAACCGTAGCCCTGACCTTATTTGGCACTTCAATTCCCACGAGAGATTTTCCAGGAATAGGAGCCTCAATTCTAATAGGGTGAGCTGCTAAGGCTAAGGCAAGATTATTTGATAGTGTAGTAATTTTAGAAAGTTTAACCCCTTCAGCAGGTTTAAAAGCATATTGAGTTACCGCTGGTCCCACATTCACCTCTGTCATCTCTACTGGGATACCAAAATTCTCAAAGGTCTTTTTAATAATTAAAGAATTTTCTTTAATATTTCCGCTAGTAGGAACCGTTTCATTTTTACTTAACAAATCAATAGGAGGCAGAGAGTATTTTCCTTTTTGTTTTGGCAAAGCATGATTAACAGCAACGGGAACTTTTTCTTTCTGTTCGTCTTTTTTAAATAAAGAAATTTTCGGGGTAAGTTTTTGGTTTTCTAATTTTTCAGGTTCGGCCCCCCGTATCTTAAGATTAGGAGAATCAAAACTTTTCGCCGTAGAGGCAGTAATAGGCTTTTTCTCTTCGTTTTCTTTTTGAAATTCACTCCAAACGAACTGCAAAAAGACAAATAACCCTATAATACCAATTGCTGAAAATACAATATTACCCACTAAAAAACCAAAGAAATTAACTAGAAATTTTGCTAAATAGCCAATAGCACCAATGTGAATTTCGTTGAGATTTTGATTGCTTGAAATCCCTGAAACTCCTACGGTAGTAAGTAATATAGCAATCAGGATGGCTAAGAACTTTACCTTTTTAGAGGATTTTAAAAATATGAATCCACTCGCAAATAAAGATAAAATAATCGTAGCAATAGTAATTTTAGAATCTCCAAATAAAAATTTTAAAATAACGACAATCCATTGACCGGCAATACCAGATTTTTCTAAAAAAGAAAGGAAAATAATGATAGCAACTAAAAATACTAACACTGCTTTAATAAGTTTTTTGGTATGAATTGTTAGTAAATATTCCTTTTTTTTCCCTGCCGATACGGGCAGGTTTTTCCCATTCCTTTTTCCGTTTTTATCTTTTTTAGACATTACATAAGCAATTTATCCTTAATTGTATAATTTTTAGATTGGGTACGCAAGGGCAATATCATCAAAAAAAAGTCGCAGTTATACCCTGCGACCATAGGAGTATGGAATTCAAACACGAATCAGCTTGAGAAGCGAAAAAAGAGATAATTTCAAGGCTTGCCTAAGAGGCGTAGCCCGTGCGCTACGCCGAGGAGGCGTAACGAAGAAATTAGTTATTTTTTTGCTTCCCTTCGGGCTCTCATATATTGCTTATCTTTTGCGTTTTCGGAGCTCAACGATGCGCAAGGCATCATTTCACTCCTCAAGCCTTGAATATAAGCAATATACGAATACTCAATTGATTCTGCTTGAATTCCATGCTCCCTCAAAAGTAACCCGAGTAATACCAGTTTGATTAGTAATTCTCGTACTAAGCTCTTCAAGCACTGGATTGCCGGGATGAGTGCCCATAAGGACGATGACCTTACCATAGGTCCTACCATCACCGGCAACACCTACCGTTCTTACCTCACCCAGAAATTCTGCCACTAGTCCATATGGACTAATAATATTCTGAGCCATCGCCAACGATTCTTCGTCGGTCATAGGAACCTCCTAAATATATTATGTCCCAACACTAATGGAACTATTATAATTAAAAACCACCCAGAAAGCAATTCCGAGTGGTTTTTATAATAGGTTTCTACTTTTTCTTAAATCCTGTTCCGACTGGGATTAGTTTTCCAATAATAACATTTTCCTTAAGACCTCGTAATCTATCTTCTTTACCCTCAAGACTAGCTTTAATTAACACCCTTGAAGTTTGTTGGAATGAAGCCGCTGACAAGAAGGATTCCGATGCCAATGCTACTTCTGAAATTCCCAAGAGTATTTGAATGCCAACAGGAGACTCCTTTTTTAAATCTTTTAATCTTTCTACCTCTTCCTGGAAAATAGACCGTTCAATAATTTCTCCAGTAACCCAATCTGATTCACCTTGTTCCTTAATTTTTATTCTTGAAAACATCTTTTGAATAATAATTTCAATATGTTTGTCATGAATATCAACTCCCTGGGAAGCATAAATTCTTTGTACTTCTTTAAGAACATACCGCTGGGTTACCTCTAATCCTGCTGAGCGATATAATTTCTTCAAGTCTAAATTTCCACCACACAAAGGCTGATTTTCCTTAACGTCATCTCCGACAGAAACCAACATAGCAATTTTACCAGGAATTTTATATTCAATAGGAAGCGCTTTTTTATTATTAGATTTTTTGCCCGACTTACCTTCAGATTGAGCCGATGGTTGTATGGTAATCACTCTCTTCTCTTCATCAATATGAGTAACCTTGCCTTCAGTAAGCGACATAACTGCTTCACCTTTTGGAGATCGTGCTTCAAAAATTTCTTCAATTCTTGGCAAACCCTGCGTAATGTCCCCTGCTCCGGCAACTCCTCCCAAATGGTGTGTTCTTAAGGTAAGCTGCGTGCCTGGTTCACCAATGGCTTGAGCGGCCACGACTCCAACTGCCTCTCCAAGCTTTACCATGGCGTTTCTAGCTAAATCCCAGCCATAACATTTTACGCACACTCCTCTAACACTCTTACAGGTTAATGGAGAACGGACGGATACTTTTTCAATATCCTCTTCGGTAACTTTCTTTGCCTGTTGCCAAGAAATTACTTCTCCTTTTTTAAGTAAGGTGGTTTTATCTTTTACCACATCTTCAGTGCAAACTCTTCCGATTAATTTGAAAACAAAATCTTGGTCAATATCATCTGCATCTTTCTTCAATACCTCTAGTCCCTTTTTGTCTTCACAGTCTTCGTCCCATGTAATAATATCGTGAGAAACATCAATAAGACGTCTGGTCAAGTAACCTGCAGATGAAGTTCTTAGAGCAGTATCGGCGGTTCCTTTTCTAGCTCCGTGGGTTGAAATAAAGTATTCCAACACATTAAATCCTTCGGCAAAAGAAGATTTAACCGGCAACTCAATAATGTCTCCTGAAGGATTATTCACCAATCCCTTCATTCCAGCCATCTGAACTGGTTGAGACCAGGTTGCCCTTGCTCCAGCATTGATAATTGATAATACAGGACCATCTTCTGGCAATGTATTTTTTAGCAAAACTTCTAATTTAGCTTTCACTCCTTGCCATACTAAAATTTTCTGTGACTTCTTTTCTTCTTGACTCAAGAAACCTTTTTGATAATATTCTTCTATTTTTTCTACTTCTCGTTCTGCATCAATAATCATTTGTTTCTTCTCTTTTGGAACAATTAAGTCATCCATTCCCCAACTAATTCCAGATAGTGTACAATGCTCAAAACCCATAGCTTTAATTCTGTCTAAAGCATCAATGGATTCCTGACCTGGATATTTTTCAATAATATCTCTTACTAAAGCTTTTAAGCTTTTATTATCTACTAACTTATTTACGTAAGGATAGGTTGCAGGTAACTCAGCATTTAAAATAATCCTGCCTGCAGAAGTTTCAATTAATTCTTGTTCGGCGGACTTTGGATTTGGCACTTTAATCTTGGTATTCCTTTTGATATGACCGTATTCATAAGCCATCATAACTTCTGATGGACTAGAAAATATCTTAATATCCTCAACGCCTTTTGCGTTCTTTAATCCGTCTTTCATTTTAGTCAAAAGGTAGCATCCCAAAGCAATATCACGGAATGGTCCAATAACTGGTAAACCGGTAGCTGGTCTTAAAAGATTTAAGCTAGAAAGCATAATTTCCCGTGCTTCTTTTTGAGCTTCATCAGATAATGGCAAATAAACGGCCATTTGATCCCCATCAAAGTCAGCATTAAAAGCCTCACAAGCCAATGGATGCAATTTAATGGTTTCTCCTTCTGTTAACACCGGATGGAATGCCTGAATTCCAAGCCTATGCAAGGTTGGAGCCCTATTTAATAACACCACCTTATCATGAACAATTTCTTCAAGAATTGCCCAAACTTCAGGAATCTTTTCTTCAATTAATTTAGCAGCTCCTCGTATATTATAGGCTAACTCTCTATCAAGAATTTTCTTAATAACAAAAGGCTTAAATATTTCTAGTGCCAAATTCTTAGGCAAACCACACTGTGAGAATTTAAGTTCAGGACCCACGGCGATAACCGATCTACCTGAATAATCAACACGTTTACCTAAAAGGTTTTGTCTAAATCTTCCCTGCTTTCCTGCGAGCATTGCTGCTAGAGATTTTAATAATCGCTTCCCTCCGGTGGTGGCCGTCGTCGTGACTCCTTTTCTCATATCATTATCAATGAGAGCATCAACGGCTTCTTGCAACATTCTTTTTTCATTTCTAACAATAACTGCTGGAGCAGCAATTTCTTGCAAATACTTTAATCGGTTATTTCTATTAATAACTCTTCTATAGAGATCATTTAAATCAGAAGAAGCATATCTGCCACCATCAAGCTGAACCATAGGTCGTAAATCAGGTGGCAATACTGGTAAGACGCTAATAAACATCCACTCTGGTCGTATTTTAGCTTTCACCATTCCTTGGTAAAGCTTTAACCTTCTCAGAATTTTCTTTTTTATTACCGGAGGAGCTTCATTGCTTTCTTTAATAAGTTCTTCAGTAGTTACCTTTAAATCAATATGAGAGAAAATATCACGAATAACTTCAGCTCCGGTACCAGCTTCAAACATTTCTCCGTACTTTAATGATAAATCATAGTAAACAACTTCAGATAAAATTCTTAATGGTTTTATTTCTAACACCTCTTCCTTCACCTTTTCCCTAGCTTGTTTTAATTCCTGTTTTTTAGCATCGGTTTTTTCTTTCTTAACTTTACTTTTGTATTCTTCCTCAACCTGATCTAAAATTCTCTGGCGAGCATCTTCATTCACTTTTGTAATAATATAAGAAGAAAAGTAAATAACTTTTTCTAATTGTTGGCTAGATTTATTTAATACTAGTCCCATTCTTGAAGGTACACCTCTTAAAAACCAGATATGGGAAACCGGAGTAGCCAACTTTAAATGCCCCATTCTTTCTCTTCTAACTTGAGATTTGGTAACTTCAACGCCACATCGATCACAAACAATACCCTTATATCTAATCCTTTTATACTTTCCACATGCGCATTCGTAATCTTTTTCGGGACCAAAAATTCTCTCATCAAAAAGACCATCCTTTTCGGGTTTCTGAGTTCTATAGTTAATCGTTTCTGGTTTTGTTACTTCACCGTGAGACCACGCTAACACTTCTTCAGGTGAAGCAAGCTTGATTCTGATAGACTCTAGGTCTAATACTCGCATGTGATTTATAGGTAAAAGCGAATAAAATCATCTCTTCGAGACTGAGGCTCTCAGAGCCGAATGGCCTGAGCCCTCGCAAGGCGAAGGAGTACTTTATTGCTCTTTATTATTTAATTTGAAAAGTTTTTATTTGGCTTATTTGATTACTTTAAAATAGTTGGAATAAGCAACAGCAGAAGAGTCGTCATCAGAAATTAAAATTTTTATAGGTATCTCCGTAGGGTTAGGAAGATAAACATTACCAGAAATTATATCCCCTATTTTCCAAGAATAGAAACCTTTAGAAACAGCAACATTGGCGATTATTCTAGATGATTCTTGCCCGGCAATATCAGTAGAAAACACAAAAGAAAGTTTCATATTTTTGACATTACTAGATGTCCACGCAATATTATGAGTTTCCCCAACTTTCCAAGTTTCACCACCACTTGGTGAAATAACGGTAATTGATGGTTGGTCAGACGAATTCTGCTTTTGCTGTTCTGAATTTTGAATATTAGGATTTATTTGAGTATTGGTCACTAGGATTTGGGATTTCACAATATATTGATATCCGAAAAATCCGCCAACAACCATCGTGGCTACAGCAATACTAATTCCTATTAAAATTGAAATTCTTTTTTCCATATTCTATTTTCTAGATTCTTTATTCTCTCTAACTTCTCTCATTTTTTCTTTAACTTCCACTGCCATACCAAGGGACTTTAATTCAGATACCAATAAATTAAATGATGCTGGAATGTTTGGATTTCTTATCGGTTCCCCCTTCAAAATAGCTTCGTAGGTAGTTGCCCTTCCAACAACGTCGTCAGATTTAATCGTTAACATTTCTTGTAACGTGTGTGCGGCCCCATATCCTTGCAAAGCCCATACTTCCATTTCTCCAAATCTCTGACCACCGAATTGTGCCTTTCCTCCCAATGGCTGTTGCGTAATTAATGAGTATGGACCAATAGATCGTGCGTGGACTTTATCATCAACCATGTGGATTAACTTCATCACATACATATATCCAACGGTAATTGGGTTTGGGAAAGCAATACCAGTTCTACCGTCATATAACGTTGTTTGACCGGATTCCGGTAATCCCGCTTCTTTCAATTCTCTTTTAATATCTTCTTTATCAGCTCCAAATAATGCAGGAGTAGTTGCTAAGTAATTTAACTTGTGAGCTGCCCACCCTAAGTGAGTTTCTAAAATTTGACCCAAGTTCATTCTTGATGGCACCGACAACGGAGATAATACCAAATCAATAGGAGTGCCATCGGCCAAGAATGGCATTTCGGCTTCTGATAATATCTTTGAAACAACTCCCTTGTTACCATGTCTTCCCACTAACTTATCTCCTACTTTCACGTGTCGTAATTCAGAAATTTCTACTTGAACTTTTTTAATAACTCCCACCTCTAACTTATGACCCAATTCTCGTGAAAATATTTTTACATTGGTGACTTTACCATATTTTCCGTGTTCCATTCTCAGTGATGTATCTTTAACATCTTTTGCCTTTTCACCAAAGATAGCTCGTAATAATTTTTCTTCAGGGGTTAATTCTGCCTCTCCTTTTGGAGAAATTTTTCCAACTAAAATATCATTTGGCCCAACTGCGGCCCCAATTCTTACAATACCTTCTTCATCTAAATCTTTAAGTTTTTCTTCTCCAACATTCGGAATATCTGAGGTAGTAATTTCGGGACCCAACTTTGTTTCTCTCACATCACAAGTAAAATCTTCAATATGAATAGAAGTAAATTCAAACTCTCTGACCAATTTTTCTGAAATCGTAATCGAGTCTTCAAATCCTCCTCCACGCAATGGTAAAAAGCATACTAGGATATTTCTGCCTAAAGCAAGCCTGCCTTGGCTTATAGCAGCTCCATCTGCCAACAGATCACCTTTCTTTACTTTTTCTCCCTTTTGAACAATGGGTTTTTGATGGAAGCAAGAATATTGGTTTGTTTTAATAAATGTTTGGAGTTCGTGAGTTTCTTCAACGTTTTTACCTCCAATGTCATACAACATTTTAATATGCTGGGCATCAGCTTCCTTTACAACACCATTAGCTCTTGCCAAAACAACTTGACCGGAGTCCCTAGCGACATTTCTTTCAAAACCAGTACCAACTAAAGGAGCCTCTGGTCTAATAAGAGGCACGGCTTGTCGTTGCATGTTGGAACCCATAAGGGCTCTTGAAGCATCATCATTCTGTAAAAAGGGAATTAAAGCAGCGGCTGAAGAAATAAACTGTTTTGAAGAAACATCAGAATAGTCAACATCTGAAATTTCCACTTCAGTTGGTTCACCATTCACTCTAGCTTCTACACGACTTGGTGGAACTTGAGGAAGAATTTTTCTGTTTTTGTCCAGCGGAACCGATGCAGGTACAATAACATGTCGTTCTTCTTCTTGAGCTGAAAGATAATCAACTTCTTCAGTTACTCTCCCATTTTTAACTTTAAAATAAGGAGCTTCTATAAAACCATAAGGATTAACTCTTGCGAAAGAAGCTAAGTGTCCCACTAATCCTACATTGTGTCCTTCAGGGGTCTCAATAGGGCAAATTCTTCCATAGTGTGATGGTTGTACGTCTCTTACTTCAAAACCAGCTCGTTCTCTGGTTAATCCTCCCGGGCCCGTTGTTGTTAGTCTGCGCTTGTGTTCAAGTTCGGCAAGAGGATTCTCGTTATCCATAAATTGCGAAAACTGCGAAGAGGTATAAAATTCTTTTACCACTGCCATGAGAGGCCTTGGATTAATAATCTGCAAAGCAGTAATCGTTGTTGGATCTAACGTTGACATCTTATCTTTAATAATCCTTTCCATCCTCATAAAACCAACTCGTATCCTATTTTGTAATAATTCAGCGAGTGTTCTTACTCTCCTATTTCCCAAGTGATCAACCTGATCAGCTTTTGCATCAGGAGTATTATTTAACCTGATAATTTCTCTTACTACTTCAGCTAAATCTTTGATATTCAAAATCCTATCTTCTTTATCAATATCTTTATCTTTAGCTTTTTTATTAACATCAAGGTCCGGTAAACGTTGCCATGTTTTCCATCTACCAACTTTTGATAAGTCGTACCTATCAAAATTAAAAAACATATTAAATATCAAATCTTGGGCGGTATCGGGAGTAACTAAATCTCCAGGTCGCAATCTCCTGTAAATTTCCACTAAGGCTTCCTTTTGATCCTTACAAGAATCTCGCTTTAAGGTTTCTTGAATATATTTTACTTCGCCAGTATCTATATCTTTAAATTCCTTTTCTATTTTTTCTATGGTATCTAACCCTAACGCCAATAATAAGGTAGTAGCTGGTACCTTCCTCTTTCTGTTAATCTTAACCCCAATAAATCCAGATTCTTCTGTTTCAAATTCCAACCAAGCTCCTCGGTTTGGAATGATTTTGGCACCAAAATAGTTTCTACCCTTTAATGTTCTATTGGTAAAAAAAGCTCCAGGAGATCTAATCAACTGGGAGACAACGACTCGCTCTACTCCATTTACAACAAAAGTTCCTCGTTCTGTCATCAATGGAAAATCACAAAGAAAAACTTCCTGATCTTTTACTTCTTTTGTTTTTTTATTCACCAACCTTACTTTAGCGCGCAAAGGAACTTCTAAAGAATCATTATTTCTCTTTGCTTCTAAACCATTTTTATAGTTGGGCTTACCAAGAGTATAGTCTAAAAACCACAACTCAAATTCCTTACCCGTGTAATCTACAATGGGAGAAATTTCAGAAAAGAGTTCTTTAATTCTCACATCGGTAAAATCTTCCCATGCATCTTGCTGCATTTGAAGAAGATAGGGTGTAGAAAAAGAAAGCTTGGATTTTGAGAAATTTTTTACTTTTTGTAGTATCTCAGCCATTCTTCATGAAACATGAAACACAGAACATGAAACAAAATCAACGTTGTTTCATCCTATATGCTTCATAATTGTATGACACCAAAAATACAAAACGCTCTAAGCTGTCTTAGAGTATTATTTTTTAGTTTATAAACAAAAAAAATCGGTTTGCATTAAAAATTAACCGGCGAACGTTTTTATTTAATTAGAGTAAAGTGGCCACTTCTTTTAAAATAATATTTAAAGTATATTCTTTTACCAGAAAAATGTCAATAGCCCCTGCTTATCTTTTTGAAACAATGCTTTGTAAGATTCCAAGAGAAACAAAGTTGGCAATCAAACCCGAGCCTCCATAACTTACGAAAGGTAGATAAATACCAACAACCGGTAGTAAGGCCAAGTTCATACCAATATTGATGACAAACTGTGTAATTAAAACAATGGCAAAGCCAATGGCAAAAAGACGCGGAAAATTTGATTCAGATTCAATAGCTATTTTTAAGATTCTCCAAATTAATAATAAATAGACTACAAAAAAGACTCCTATTCCCACGAGCCCCCATTCTTGAGCAATAACAGAAAAAATAAAATCGGTATGAGGTTCTGGTAAAAACCCGTATTGTACTTGAGAGCCCTTACCAATACCTTCTCCTAAAATTTGCCCTGAACCAATCGCAATTTTTGTTTGTGTTTGACTCCAAGAACTACCCAACACATCATAGGGAAACAAAAACGCCACAACCCTCCCCTTTTGATAATCTTTCAAAAGAAACTGCCACGAGAAACCAGCAATCAACACAAAGCAGAGAGAGAGTATGAGAAAGTGTTTTATTTTAATTCCCGAAATCATCAAAATCCCAATCCACATAAAGAGTAACACCGTGACACCACCAAGGTCTGGTTTTAAGAAAATTAATATTGCAGGTAAAAGAACATATAATCCAGAAAACACAATATGTCTGAATTTGTACATTTCCACATGCCTAGCTGAAAAATATTTTGCTAACAACACAATGAGAATAATTTTAATTGGTTCGTTTGGATCAAGGGTTAAAAGTCCTATTTTATACCACCCCCGAGTGCCCCTAATGATTGGGGCAAAAAAATAAAGACCTACTAAAAAGATTAGGGAAAGAAAGTATAGCGCAAGAATAAGATACGAATTATTTCTCAAGATGCGATAATCAAAAAAACTCATTGCTATCATTATAGAAAATCCAATAGCAAAAAAAATAAGCTGCTTTTCAAAATCAAAAAAATTATTCTTTGCCACTCCTGCACTCCATATTCCTACTAAACCAAAACAGGTTACCAATACCACACAGGCAATGAGCACCCAATCTAGTTTTTTAAAATGTTTAATAAAGTTCATTATTCAATAAGTTTTAAAAATTCTTTTTCGTTAAGGATTCTTACGCCAAGTTTTTGGGCTTTCTCAAATTTTGAACCCGGCTCAGATCCTGCTACTACATAATTGGTTTTCTTAGAAACAGATTCAGAAATTTGACCACCCAGTTCTCGCACCCTGCCCTTAGCAATATCTCGGGTCATCATTTCTAATGATCCTGTAATAACAAAAGATTTTCCCTGGAGTTTATTCTGTTTCTTTTTAACATCTTTTGTAACAACAACCCCTACTAGCAAAAGTTTGTCTAGGAGTTTTATATTATACGTTTGGCAAAACCACTCATATACTGATGAGGCCACAATGGGTCCTATATTCAAAATGCTTTCAATTTCTCCAAGACTAGCCTTTCTTAATGTATCAAGAGAGCCAAATTGTTCTGCTAAATCAATGGCTGTCTGCTCTCCAACATTTCTAATACCTAAGGCATAGATAAATTTTGGTAACGAGATCTTTCGCCTTTCTGCAATGGCACTAATAAGATTCTCTGCTGATTTTTCAGCAAATCTTTCTAAATGCACCAAATCTTCTTTTTTTAAGTTAAAAAAATCTGCTACATCTTGTATCAACCCTTCGTCTAATAACCTATTAATAATTTTAGGACCTAATCCTTCAATATTAAACGCAGTGCGCGAAACAAAGTAATAAAAAGCCCTCCGTTGACGAGCTGGGCATGTTATATTATCACAGCGCCAGACAGCTTCTATTCTTGATTTCTCAAGCACTGTCTGGCAACTTGGGCACACTCTCGGCATGATAAAATCTTTTTCCTTACCAGTGCGAAATTCTGGTAATACTTTAATGATATCTGGAATTACATCTCCGGCTCTGCCAACAATAACGGTATCGTTTATTTTTAATCCTAATCGTTTAATCTCATCTTCATTATGCAAGGTAGCACGGGTTATCGTAGTTCCAGAAACCTGTACGGGCCGCAAAACAGCTACCGGAGTTATTGCACCAGTTCTTCCAACCTGAATTTTAATATCTTCCACAACGCTTGTTGCCTGACTTTGAGCAAACTTAAATGCAACTGCTCCCCGTGGAGCTTTGCCAACAACCCCGAGCTTTTCAAAAATAGCATTATTATTAATAATTACTACCACCCCATCAATCTCATAGTCTAATTTCTCTCGTATTTTGCCAATATATTCATAAAAATGAAATACTTCGTTAATTGATGCACAATACGCATTTTTTGTATTTATCTTAAATCCTAACTTTTTTAATAGTTCATGTCTTTCTTGGTGAGTTTTTGTTTCAAAACTCCCTACAATATCGTATGCAAAAGAGTCTAGCTTTCTGGAAGCGGTAATCTTGGGATCAAGTTGACGAACGGAACCCGCAGCAATATTTCTGGGATTAGCATATTCTTGTAATCCTTTTTTCTTTTGTAGAGCATTTTGTTTTTGGAATTCTTTTTTTGCAATAAAGACTTCTCCTCTAACAACGATATTTTTAGCCTGTTGCAACGAAAGTGGAACTGCTTCAATGGTTTTGATGTTTTGAGTAATATCTTCACCGACCAACCCATCTCCCCTTGTAGAGCCACTTTTGAGAATACCTTGCTCATACGCAAGTTCCATAGCCAACCCATCAATTTTTAATTCGCAATAAAAATCAATTTGAGGTTTTTCTTCTTGGGTTAAAAGTTTTGAAATTCTTTCATGCCAATCATAAAAATCTTCTCTTGAAAAGACATCGTTCAGAGAAAGCATTGGGGTAGCGTGACGTATTTTTTTGAATTCTTTCAATGGTTCTCCGCCCACTCGTTGGGTAGGAGAATCTTTGGTAGTAAATTCAGGATACTGTTGCTCTAAGTCAAAGAGTTCTTTTTTTAGGGAATCCAAAGCTGCATCAGAAATTTCCTGCTTATCTAAAACATGGTAGAGATATCTATGGTGATTGATAACCTCTCTCAATTTTTTAATTCTTTGAGATACCTGGAGTTTATTCATCTTACTTTTTAGTAGTTACTTCAATACTTCTTGCTGCATCTCTATAGTATCCTTTTGAAGTAACATGAAGATTGTTACCAATAATATTAGCTTCTATAGAGTAACTTCCATTATCTAGTCTTGCGTCATAGGTAATGGTGCAATTTGAGCATGTCGTCACTCCGCATCCATTACTCCCATCATAAGCACGAGAAACTAATTTACAATTACTGCAATTACCTAAACTACATACATTACAAATATTACACAATCCGCGAGAAGCTCCAATTGGTACCTGTTTTTTATTCAAATACAACAGCCTTTCTAACCCAGTTTGAGCATAAGAAGTAGCTACTATAGAATTGGTAATATTACCTATTATCTTAATCTGTCCAAGTAAGATGGTGCTCAAACTCAAAACAATACCCAACAAGACAGTCATAATTAAAAAAGTAACCACCAGTGAAATACCGCTCTCTGAATTTTTCATAGTATGTCTAAAGAAAGTCATATATTAATAATTTCTTTGAGAAATAGTAGTTTGAATTACCTTGCCTTGCAAGCTTCCTTCGGTTTGATGCTGGATATTCAATACCATCGTTACGCGAGGCACCGCCAAAGCATTTTTAGAGGATCCAGTTACCGTTTTATCACCATTAATCAAAAACCTTGCGTATACTATGTTAAATTTACTCGATATTATATTCTGGGGCAAATTTACATTATCTGATTTTTTAAACTGTCCATCGTTATCAAGAAAAAATTCTTCACAGATACCATTGGCATTGAGAAATTTTATACCTTGATAAAAACCACTATCACCATCACGGTGGGTAAGAATGTAAAAATAACCGGGATAACGAATAGCATCCCTATAAAGACAGATGCCAGCTTTGTCTTCTTGCGCCATTTTCAGGGAATTTGATATGCTTTCAAGAACATAATTTGCTTGGTCTAAAAGCTCTTGGTCTGCAAGTACTCTTTTCTGATGATGAACAATGGACACAAAGATGCTTACCGTCGCATCTATAATAAAAACAAACAAGGCTAAAACAATGAGTAATTCTATTAAGGTAAATCCTTTTGAATGTCTTATATTAATTCCAGTCATATAAAGATTCTTTAATTTCAAACGTGAATGGTTTATTGTTGTAATTCCATATTACCAAAACCGTGACTTTTAACTCATTGTTTGATGCCGGTACAATTATAATTTGTCTCTTAAAAATCGTTGGTGTTCCCTCTTGGTAACCGTAAAAGCCGTCGGTAGTAATATTAAGATTCTCATTAGTATTGTAGGGTTTAAGATTGTGCAGAATATTCTGACGAGAATTTTCGGTTTTATAATCTCCCTGGCAACCAGTTTGGCAAGCCAAAAGACCATCAGACCAAGCAACCGCAAGATTGCGTTTTCCCATAACAATATTCGTGTCTCTAATATTTCGTACTATTTCTAAACCTTCTTGCGCTAAATACGCTGCTGTTAAGCGCGAAGAAATAGTATAGGTTACCACAATAACATGAGAAAAAACACTATAGATACCTATAATTCCAAAAGACAAAACTGTTATTGCGATCATTAATTCAATAATAGTGAATCCCCTTTTTATATTTCCCATAATATCTTTATTACTTTACTTCAATAAGACCAGCTGAATTAATTGAAACTATCTTTGTTCTTGTTTGATCTGAATCTATAGCAAATACCACCTCAATCATTCTTTGACTGTTTGCACTCTTGTTTACTGAAAGATGAGTGTTTGAGTGACTAAAATTAATACTTGCCTGCCGACTAGATCCATTAAATTCATTGGTACGAATTTCTTTGATAATAATACCCGGCCTATTGACCAGATCAACTGTTTTAACGATATAATCTAAAGGGTCGTATACTTGGTTTCCTGGTTTTTTATCAGCATACATATAATACGTTGCGCTACCCAAATCATCAAAATTTATAGCGATTCCATATCCATCTATTGTCTGTAAGATTCCAAATGAATCCTTGTACTCAAGAGGAGAAAGAGCCATGTTTTGTGCCATTCTTAGATCTTGTGCAAATTCATACGTAGCGTTTGAAAGAGCGAATTGAAGCTTGATGATAGGAACATTAGAAATAACAATCATAGGAATAATTAAAATAATGCAGAGCACCACTAATAATTCAATAATAGTAAACCCTCTCATGTTTTGGCATTTTTTCGTAGTTTTATTCTCGTACCTCATAACAAAAATACCTGTAAATACCACTGAATAATATTATTACCAAATATCATGGCCAATAAGGTTCCTGAAATTAAGAAAGGAGCAAACGGCACCTGACTTTTTAGTCCCTTCTTTTTTAGCCCAATAAGCACTAATCCCACCACAGAACCCAGGGCAGATGCAAGAAATAGAGCCAATAACACGTTAGGAAACCCCGATAATAATCCTAGAAGAATTACTAGCTTAACATCTCCAAAACCAATCCACCGACCATCAGAGACATAAAAAAGAATAAAGAAAAAAGCACAAAAAGCTAAAGCTGACCAGAAAGAATTATAAATTAGAAAATGAAGTTGAAATAATAATTGGTAAGCAAACGTAATGAGTATTGCCCAAAAGAGAACTTTGTCTGGAATTAAATAATGTTTTAGGTCATATACAAAGATAATGATAAAAGCACTAGCAATGTACCAAAAAAACAGCATTTCAGTCACCCTGGGAAATATGTAATAAGAAATAATTAAAAATACAAACCCAGTTATGAGTTCTATGGCAGGATATTGCAAAGAAATACTTTTTAAACAATACCTGCATTTACCCCCCAGCAGGAAGAAACTAATTATCGGCACTAAATCAAACCAAGCCAGCACATGTTTACAATGTGGACAATATGACCGACCATACAAGGTTTCTTCTTGCTCTAATCTGTACAACACACAATTAAGAAAACTCCCAATAATAAAACCAAAAACAAGAACCAATGGACTTAAAAACAGAGGGTTTATCATATATAATTTACTTCATATTACCATCTTATCTTTGTCATAACAAACAAAAATACCCGCTTTTTCAAGCGGGTATTTTTAAGAAAAACTATGGACAAACTCCAGCGGCACAAGTTGATGCTGCTCCCTCTTTTTTGTTTCCAGCAGTATCAACACAGAAAATATTAGAAGTAGCTTTTAAAGGAACGCTGGCACAGAATTTGGTAGCAGTAGCAGGACAACCAGCTCCGCTATCACAAGTACTGGTAATGGTATAACCAGCATTTTGCAAGGCAGTCAATACATTTTGATAACTAGTAGATCCAGCTCCGTTAAAGGTATTATAACTACTGTTAGTATCATAGTAAACTGCTGCATTTGTTAACAAGGTAGACAAATTTGCTCTTGCTGCAGCGTCTTTACCTTTACTGATGTATTGAGTCAAATTAACTAATACAACAGAGGCCAAAACAGCGATAATAGCAATAACTACCAATAACTCAATTATGGTGAAACCTTTTGATTGCTTTATTGTCATTGTATTTTGATTAAAACTATACTTGAACGTTTTAAAATCGACCTTTTATTTTCATCAATATGCTTTGTTAATACTATTATAATTACTATAGAAACAATATTCAATTAACTCACCTGTGGATATCTTTGGGTAAAAATTTTATAAGCTACCAAGTGCCCCATAAAGGGGTGAAAGAACAGAAATTGCTAAGCTGGCAACCACAATACCCAAGAAAATAATCATAATAGGTTCTAAAAGCTTTGCAAATAAATCTATCATCTCCCTAGTTTCTTTATTATAAAAATTTACCACCTCCAAGAGTGTTTTATCTAGCTTACCGGTATCCTCTCCTACTTTAATCATCTGTACGACAAAAGAAGGAAAATATGACTGATACTTTGACAAAACAGAACTGATTTTTTCTCCCTGGGAAACCTCTTTTTTGATTTGGTAGATAATTTCTTTATAGAGTGAATTATTCATCGTATCTTGGGTAATCTCTAGAGCCTTATTTATTGAAACACCCGAAGTAATTAAGGTAGCAATATTGGTACAGAACCGAGCAATAAAAATCTTTTTTAAAATCTCTCCTAAAAAAGGTATCTTCAAGGAGAAACTATCATAACTTTTTCTCCCTTCTTTGGTAGTAAAATAAAATAGTATCATCATAATAACAAAAATGATTCCTAATATAAGGAACATCCAGTACTGCTGGAGAAAGGAATAGAAATTAAGGATTAAGATAGTGAAAAATGGCGGATTAGCATTTGATTCTTTAATTAATTCAGTGATTCTTGGCATGACTTCAACAACAATAATCGTTAACACTGATAATAAAATACAAACAACAAATAATGGATATATCATTGCCTGCCTGAGTTGAAAAGCAACATCATTTTCTCTTTCTAGATTTTGTGAAATATACTGAAGGGATCCAGCAATATTTCCCGATGCCTCGCCTGATCTTAATAAACTAATGTACAAGTTATTAAAGATATTAGGATAATAATTAAGGGCCTCTGAAAGCGGAAGTCCCTCTTGGACTAAATTAGAAATTTTCGTAATTACATCTCTAAAGTAAGGATTACGGTTCTGACTCGCTAAACTAACCAGGCTTTGCACTACGGGGACTCGCGACTGTAACATAACCGATAGCTGCCTAAAAAATATCGTTAAATCTTTTTTAGGAACTTTTTTTACAAGCCCTACTTTTTTAAAAAGGGACTCTTTTTCTTGCTCTTCCTCAAGAGAAGTTACGAATACATTGTATTTTTGTAACAAAAGAGCGGCGGCTTCCTTAGAATAAGCTTCGATAGTACCTGTTTCTATTTTGCCCTCTTTGGTTCTGGCTTTATAAGAATATTTCACTTGGTTTTTTACTCCCGTTATCTTAAGAGATTCTTTAACTCCATTGGATTTACAGCATAATCAATGGAATCTTTGAGTGAAATTTCCTTGTTCCTTACCAGGTCCGACAACGACCTATTCAGAGAAATCATTCCCTCTTTCATGGAAGTTTCAATTACTGCGGGTATCTCGTGGTTTTTATTTTCTCGTATCAAGTTAGCAACAGCAGTATTGCAAATCATCACTTCACAAGCAGGAACAAACCCTCCTTTAATTCTTGGAATTAATCTCTGGGAGACTACTCCAAGCAATGACCCTGCTAGTTGAAACCGTATTTGATTTTGTTGCTCAGAAGGAAAAACATCAATCATTCTATGAATAGATTGTGCAGCGGAATTGGTATGAAGGGTTGCAAAGACTAAGTGACCTGTTTCAGCTGCTGTTATGGTGGTTGAAATGGTCTCTAGATCTCTCATTTCTCCAACCATAATAACATCTGGATTTTGTCTAAAGATTGCTTTTAAGGCGCTACTAAAACTATTCGTATCAGTTAAAACTTCTCTCTGTTCAATAATAGCCTTATCCCCTGTATAGATATACTCAATGGGATCTTCAATCGTAATCATATGAACCGCTCTGGTATGATTAATCTCATCAATCAGAGATGCCAATGTTGTAGATTTTCCCTGACCAGAGGCCCCCGTCACAAGCACTAGTCCTTGTGACCTACGAGTAAATTCATGAAGCACCGGTGGTAAATTCAGATTTTCAATGGTTTCAATTTGCGGAGGAATAAGTCGCAAGGCTAAGCTTATGGAATCCCTCTGAAAAAAGATATTAACTCGAAACCTTGCTTTTCCATTAAAATCATAAGAAAAATCAATATCTTTTTCCGCCAATAATTTCTGTCTCTTTTCTTCATTTAATAAGCTAAAAGCAAGATTTTTTGAGTCTTCGGGGGTAACTGCCTTTTCTTTTATAAGAGGAATTAATTGACCCGTTATTCTAATAACTGGTGGATGCCCCACTGAAATAAGAACATCGGAAGCCCTCTCCTTAATTGCTGTATCTAGTACTTTTTTAAAAGTTTGCATATATTCCATTTCACAAAAAATTATCAATAGTTAACCCTCAATGAATTAAAAATTAAATATTGAAAATTTATTATTTCTTGCTCTGTATCTACAGAGCAAGCCCGTAGTCCCGCCCGACAGGCGGAGACGAAGGAAATAACATAAATCCAAAATTTCGCACACGAAATTTTGCAAGGTACGTTCCTTGCCAAAAACGAGGGACGTACCACGGGTTTTCAACCCGTGGATTTCTATTTTAGTATTTCTCTTACATGTTTCACAATTTCGTCTGTAGTGTGCTCGATTTTCAAAAAGTATTTTAATACCCCAAAACGAGTAATATTCTCAGCAGATTCTTTTTGGTCATTATTAGATATTACAATTACTCTCAATTTTTTTGTCTTTAGATCATCTCTGAGTATTTTTAAGACCTCCCAACCATCGAGTTTAGGCAAACCAATATCTAAAATTAATAAATCGGGGCAATTATTTTTTATGATTTCTAAAGCCATTTGACCATCTGTTGCAACACTAACCTCGTAGCCCTCTTTTTTAAATTGATGAGCATAAATATCTAAAA
>Ga0209542_10001259_pt1 | contig 59927 bp, 74 predicted proteins | sample RifCSPhighO2_01_FD_184028 | JGI IMG/M metagenome (GOLD analysis project Ga0209542, IMG submission 184028) | Soil microbial communities from Rifle, Colorado - Rifle CSP2_plank highO2_0.1 (SPAdes) (version 2) | ecosystem: Environmental > Terrestrial > Deep subsurface > Rock core/Sediment ...
AAAAATCTCATATTATCCAAGACTAAAGGAACAAAGAGAAAAATGGGGAAATTATTTTTCAATTTAAAAATCTGCAGAATAAACAAATAAATTTATAAATATGTGGTTTATAAAGAGTATTGTTAAGGGGCTTAATACTAAGAAAGATAATGAATATCAAAAATCAAATTTATACAGAAAAAAACAGAATAGAATTAATGGAAACTGAAAACTTAAAACTGAGAGAAGATCGCGTAAGAAAAGAGTTTCCTTGGAGTTCTCTACAACCTTTGATGAAAAGCCTGAAATTATTTGGATTTCTCCAGCCCTTGCAAGTAAATGAAAAAAATGAGGTTATTATAGGGAGCAGAAGGTTAGAAGCAGCAAAGCTCGCATTTATTGATAAAGTGCCTGTTATAAGAACATCAGACAATAATTATGGAGCCTTGCAAAAAGAGATTTTTTCAGATATATCTACAAAACATCTCAGCTTAAGAGAAAAAGCAGAAGCATTCAAAAAGATAATTCAATTAACTGGAATGACAAAATATGCTCTCGCAAAATATTTTAATTTAAGCCATACAACTGTCTGCAAAACTTTAGCAATATTAAATGCAAACAAGAAAACTTTAAGTTTGATTGAAGAAGGAAAAATAACTGAAAAAAAAGTTGCAATGGTATTATATAGGCTAAAAGACAAAAATAAGGAAAATTATGTTATAAGCGAGATAATCAAGAAAAAGCTAGATATAATACAGGCAGGAAACCTTGTAGCAGAAATTAACAATCCAGAGATTTTTAAAGCTCATTTTATTTCTAGATTAAAGGCTTTAGCAACAACAATTAAAAATTTCAAGGAAAGAGCTGGAAAAATAGATTTTGATGACCAAAGCAATGAGGAAATAAAAAATGGATTTAATGAGGTAAAAAAAATCATTGAAAATGAGATTTATTGATGAACAAGGAAAAGTATTCGGAAAAATCAATGTTATAGACTTTATAATAATTGTTTTTGTTATTCTTGCTTTGATAGTTGTTGTGAAAATAGTTTTTTTGCAGCCAAAAGAAATTGTTTATGCTACTATTCAGATATGTGAAAAATCTGGCAATAATGTAATTAATTGCGGAAGTGTTCCTTATTATATGAGCAATGCAGTAAACAAAGGAGACAATATAAAGTCAGGAGGAAAAGTAGTTCTTGAGATTCTAAATATTAATTCTCTTGATGTTAATCTTGAAAAAGAGGGGGAGTCAAGAAAAGATGTTCTATTAGAAGTTAGAATGAAAGTCAATAAAAAAACAGATGGTTTATATTTCAAAGGGCAGGTAGTAAAGATTGGCTCGCCTGTATTCTTTAGTACACAAGACATAAATATAGCAGGTGTTGTGACTAAGATTGGCGAGCAGAATATTAGCGAGCAGCTTTTCCCAAAGATTGTTTTAGTAAATATCAAAGGTGAAAAGCAATGGATTTCTGATAGTATTTCTGTTGGAGACAAAGAAATTACTGGCAAAGGAATAATTCTAGCAGAAGTTATTGAGAAACAAGTTAGTGATGCTGAGATACAAGTTATTACAGAAAGCGGGGATGTTCTTAAGAAATTCAGCCCGATTTACAAGGATATAAAACTAAAAGTAAAAATATCTGCAGAAAATAGAGAAGACCAATTGATTTTCCGCAATGATGCAGTTAAAATTGGCAAAAGTATTAGCTTTAATTTTCCTAAAGTTAGTGTGAAAGGTGTGATAACAGAATTGATATAAAAACTAATGTTTAAATTTCTAAAGTCGCTATAAGATGATTAAAATTATAAACTTATCAAAAACTTTTAGAATTAAAGTTAAAACTAGGAGTAAATTAAAAGATCTTTTCTTTCCAAAATATAAAGAATTCTTAGCTTTAAATAATATTAATTTGCAAATAAAAGAAGGCGAGCTTTTTGCTCTCTTAGGACCCAATGGAGCTGGAAAAACAACCCTAATAAAAATAATCTGCGGCTTAATTGAGCCAACTTCAGGAAAAGTTTTTGTGAATGGCAAAAGTGTAGAAGAAGAAAAGTCTAATATTGGGCTGATGTTAGGAACAAAAATGATATATAAAAGGATTACAGGCTATGATAATCTTAAATATTTTGCAAAGTTATATGGTATTAATGATTATAATGAAAGAATAAAGCAGCTGGCTGATTTTTTAGGAATAGGTGATTGGATTAACCAGCTTGTTGAAACTTATTCAACAGGAATGCTTTCAAAGCTTGCATTGGCAAGAGCAATGATTCATAATCCAAAAATCTTGGTTTTGGACGAGCCTACACTGGGTTTAGATCCTATTATCTCTATGGAAGTAAGAGAGAAAATAAAAAATTCTGGGAAAACAATAATTTTGTGCACACATTATCTTGAAGAAGCTGAAAAATTAGCTGATAGAATAGGTATATTAAACAAGGGGAAATTAGTAAAAGTTGGCTCAAATAAAGAAATGAAAAGCTTTATTGATAAAGAAAATGCAGGTTTATATGATTCTCTTGCTTATTTTATTAAAAAAGAAAAATGAAAACATTAAATATTAAACAGATATTAGCTGTTGCTGAGAAAGAAACAAAACTAAACTTTAGATTTAAGTTTAATTATTTTGTCCAGAATTTATTTGAGACTATAAAGTCTGCGGCTGTTTTTATCCTTATATACCTCGGTTTCTTCAGTTTCGGAGCAAAGAGTATAGGAGAAGTCAGCCCGCAGAATTTTGTAGCTTTTCTCTTATTAGGGGTTATAGCTTCTACAATTTGCTATAAGGGATATTATATGTTTAGGGATAAATTTACTAATGAGAAATATTGGGAAACTATTTCTTCTTTATTTATCTCTCCGCTTAAAAAAATTAATTTAGTTATCGGGGTTTGTTTAGCAGAATTAGCTCACCTTTTATTTTTAGTTATCTTTTTTTTAGTTATAGTTTATTTATTTTATCCAACAGCAATTATAAATGTTTTTGCTGTTTTTATCTTGTTTATTATATTTTTCTTTATGATTTCTTCTTTTGGATTAATATATGGCATCATTAGTATTTCTTTGGAGCAGTATTCTTTTTTATTTATTTTATTTTATCCTATTTTAGTTTTTTTCTCAGGCTTTTATTATCCTATTGATGTTATTCCAGGCATACTAAGAATATTTTCTTATATAAATCCAGTCTATTATACAGTTACTTTAATCAGGAATATATGGCTGACTGGAATACAGATAAGCGATATTACAATGTATTTTATACCTATAATTGCCTTTACTATTATTATACCTATAATTGCAATTTTACTCTTTAATTTAATTTGGAAGAAGAAAGGGATAATCGGATATTAGTTGAAGGATGAAAAAAGAATATCTTGAAAAAAGTTTTTTCGCTTCTTTATTTAGCAGACTTAAAGGGAGCTTTTCTAAAAGCCTGGCTCTTCAAAAATTTGAGTATAACAAAGAAATAAAATTAGAAAAGAGTTTGCTGAACAACTCAGCAAGGGCAGTTAAGAAATTGGCTTTGAATATAGAAAAAAATAAAAATGAGAGTTTTATAACTTACATTAAAAGAGAATTTTTAAATAACAGCTTAAAATTAATTCTTTTATTTTCAATTAGTTTTGTAGCAGTTAATTTAGTTGCTACTTTAATAGAAAGAGAATATGAGATTAGCTTGGGGATATATACCAGAGTTTTATTTATTATTATTGCTCTGGCTGCATTATACTTAAGTGAAAAAGATATTTTCAGGAAAAGTTCTATATACAATTTATATTCAAAACTTATAAAATATGGGAACTCATAAGAAGCTTTTAGTTTATATCCTATTTATCGTTCTTGGAGCTTTAGCTGCAATTCTGCTGGACTTTCTTGGAATTGGAAAATTCTTAATAGTTATTGCTAGCTTAATAATTTTAATTGCTTCTATAATTAATTTTAGATTGGGTATTCTTCTTTTTGTTTTTTCTATACCTCTTAGTTTCGTTTTAGGCGGAATTGCTTTCTCTGGCTTTACTTTAACTCCTTATAAAGTTCTTGGGGTTGTTATATTCATTGGCTGGCTTTATAATTTATTTACAGAAAAAATTAGATTTAAGTTTGACACATTAGGATTTGTAATGCTTTTATTTCTAGCAGCTAGTGCAATTTCTTTATTTCTATCTAGTAATGTTTCTGTTGCATTAGAGTATTTAAGCAGCATCTTTCTTTTCTTTATTTTATATTTAATTTTGATGAGTAGTGTTGAAAGCGTAGGTTTTATTAAAAAAATAATAGGCTCTTTAATTATTTCTGGTGTGTTTTCTGCTCTTATAGGATTAGCGCAATACTTATCATTTTCTAATTTTGGCATGAGGATAGTAATGGCAGATGAGTTAGTCAGAGTTGCTGGCTTGATAGGAGACCCTAATGAATTTGGGATATTTTTAATTTGTCTTCTTCCATTTATTTTTTTCAATTATTTTACTGCTGAATCAAAAATAAAAAAATCACTTTTTGCTGCTAGTTTTATTATAATATTAATTTCTATGCTTTTAACTTTTTCTCGAACAGTATTATTGATGTTCTTTGTTATTACACCATTACTGTTAATAAAAAAAGCAAAATCAAAAGGATTTATTATTCTCTTTATTGGAACATTATTAATCCTTCTTCTTATGATGCCCTCTTTTGTAAATAGATTTAATAAAGTTTCTATTGATTCTGGCATTTCAATAAGAGGCTATTTAATCAGCAGTTCATTAGATGTATTTAGAGACTATCCAATATTTGGTGCGGGGTTAGGAACAATAAGAAATAATAATTATATGCAGCTTGTTACCCATAATTCATATGTGCAAATAGCTGCAGAAATAGGTATAATAGGATTATTACTTTTTATTGCTATTATTTTTATAAGTTTCAGAAACTTGTATAAAGTTAAAAAGAGCATAAATAAAAATAATGCAGATAAAAATATATTATTAATTGCAGAATCACTTCAATTGGCATTGGTTGTTTATTTAGGAGTCATGCTTTTTTTTAGCTTTCATTATGCTAAACTTTTTTGGATTTTTATAATTTTGACTAGTGTTTTGATAAACATAAAAGACGAGAGACATGAAAAAAAATAAGTTGATAAATATTCTTTTTATTTTCCCATATACTGAGAAAGGAGGAGCTCAAAAAAGCTTTGTTGATATAATTAAAAACTTAGATAAGAAAAAGTTTAATATTTATATTATTTGTCAAAAGACAATTGAAAAATCATATCTGATAAAACTTGAAAAATCTGGGGTAAAAATAGAAAAATTTTACCTGCCATATTGGAACAATCAAAAAGAAGTTAAAAATATAATAAGATTCAGGCAATTCATTTCTAATTTATTCAAATCAGGTTTTCACTTATTATCCATTACGAGAATTTTAAATAAGATAAAGGAATGGAATATAGATTTAGTGTACACAAATGGAGCAATAACTCTAGATGGCGCTTTGGCTTCTGAACTAGCAGGAAAGCCGCATATATGGCATATTAGGGAACTAATAGGGGCAGATAAACCTTGTAGTTTTTTAATTGGAAATTATAATGCAATTAAGCTAATATCAAAGCTATCTAAAGCAGTTATAGTAAATTCAAAAGCTACAAAAGAACCCTTTGATAATTTTAAAATTACTAATTCCACAGTTATTTATAATGGTTTTGATATTAATGAGTATTCTCATAGAAAGAGAACATATTATTTAAATGAAAAATTAGGACTAGAAAGAAAAAATATTTTATTAGGATATTTATCAAATTATGCTAAATGGAAAAATCAGAAAGACTTGATTAAAATTGCTTATATTGTAAAAAAAGAAAATAAAAATATTAAGTTCTTGCTGATTGGCATAAAGCCTAAAAATACTAATTCTTATTTTAATTCTTTAGCCAGTCTTGTTAAAAAACTAGATTTAGAAGATACAGTTTATTTTTTAGAATTTCAGGAGAATATTGTTGATATAATCAAAGATTTAGATGTTATTGCAACAACTTCTTTATTTGAATCGTTTGGAAGAACAATTATAGAAGGAATGTTGATGAACAAAATAGTCGTTTCATATAATGCAGAGGCGCCATCAGAGCTGATTAATAACAATAAAACAGGATTTCTTATAGAAAAAGGTAATATTCTCCAATTTGCAAGCAGGATTGTAAAAATAGCTAACAATTTACCTAAATATGCAGCTGTAAAGGACAGAGCAAGAAAGTATGCAGAAAAAAAATTTAATATTAAGAATATAGTAAATCAATTAGAAGATTTATTTATCAGTCTAGCATAATAATTTATTTAAAGCAGATAAGTTGTCCTATAAAATGAGAATTTGTATAGATCTTGATGGAGTAATATCCCCTATAAAAAAGGCAGACCAATCATATGAGGGGCTTGAGCCCCTGCCTGGAGCTGTAGAAAAAATTAAAGAACTAAGAAAAAAAGGACATTATATCATAATTCAGACTGCGAGGCATATGAAAACATGCGAATCAAATATGGGCAAGATAATGAAAAAGATCGCTAAAATAACCTTAGATTGGCTAGAAAAGCATAATATTGAGTATGATGAAATTTATTTTGGCAAACCCAATGCTGAGATATACATAGATGACCGCGCTGTAAAATTTTCTTCTTGGGATGAAATAACAGAAGATCTAATAAATTTAGAGTCCAAAGAAAGATGATTGATGTGATTATCCCTCTTGCCGGGAAGGGAACAAGATTCTTTGCCTTAAGCGAATATAATAAATCTCTACTCCCATATAAGAATAAAGAGATATTATATCATCTTATCTCTAATCTTGAGAGACAAAATAAAGAATTTAGATTTATCTTTGTGGTCAATTACCAAAAAGAAAAGATAACTGAATTTTTAAAAAATTATTTCAAAGATAATAATAGTAATAATCAATATGTGGTTGTTGAACAAAAGGAATTAAATGGCCCATTAGGTGCAATATATTCCTGTCTAGATGTTATAACCTCAGATAAACTCTTGATTCATTTAGGAGATATGATTCTAGATGACAAACTGGAATTTGATAAGGATTTTTTAGGAGTTCAAGAAGTGCCAGATTTTTCAAGATGGTGTATGGTTGATAAGGATTCGAATTTTTACGATAAGCCTTCTGTAAAGCCAAATACTAATCTGGCTTTAAATGGTTTGTATTTTTTTACAGATGCGCCGGCATTTAAAGAAGCAACTAAGGAAACAATAGAAAAAGATACGCCTTTAATAAATAATGAGTATCAGTTTAGCCAAATGCTTGAAAAATATGCGAGAAAAACAAAATTTGATTTGAGAAAAATAAAGATTATAGATGTAGGCAATATTGATGATTTTCTTAAGCTCACTAACTTCAAAAAATCAAGATTTTTTAATAATCTTGGCTTGCAACAAAATTTATTTACAAAAATATCAAAAGACCAGAAAATATTAAAAGAATTTTATCATTTAAAGCTCATTAAAGATTTAAATCTACTCGATATACCTGAGTTGTATAATATAAATTATTCTAGCAAAGGTATTGAATTTAACATGGCAAATATCAAAGGAGAGTCTTTAGACTTTATTTACATATTTAAAAACGAAACTCTTGAATTTTATGAGAATCTATTTGACAGTTTATTAAAAAAATTGAAGCAGATAATTTTGGCTTATCAATTAGATGGAGATAATAATGATTTAGATTTTATATTATACGAAAGAGGCATTGAAGAATTAAAAGGTTATCTAAAATATGTAACTAAAAATAGTGTAATATGCCATGGCGATTACCATTTAGGAAACATGATTCTATCTGAAGGAAAAATACATTTTGTCGATCCAAGCGGGAGATTCACATCAGTTAAATATTATGATTTGGCTAAATTAATACATAGTGTCATATATGATTATAGTCTTGTTAAGTTTAATTTATATAAAATAAATGGTGAGAAAATTTACTTTTATAATTCTCATTTAGAAGATAAAAAACAGCTATTCCTTTCTTTGCTTGAGAAATACTTTAATAAAGAAGAGTTAAAGGAAGCAAAAATATTAAATATGATTATTTTTAAAACAATGCAATCTCTTCACGAAGAAGATGAGCATAAGCAGATTTTTGAGGCAATACATAAAAAACTTAAAAAAGAGATAGATTCAGGAGATTATAAGCTAAATTTGTTTACTGAAATAGAAAAATGAAATTAACTATTGCTATACCTAACTATAACAACTCCAAAGGATTAAAAAAAGCAGTTTTATCATGTAAAAGTATATCTCTCAATAATAAAGACTATGAAATTTTGATTATTGATGACAAATCTACAGACAACAGCCTTGAAGTTTCTAAGAAACTTGCAAAGAAATTAGATAATGTTAGAGTTGAAGAAAATAAAAAAAATCTTGGAAGAATTCCTAATTGGAACAAGGCAATCGAGCTTGCAAAGGGAGATTATTTAATTTTTCTTTTTTCTAATGATAAACTATATCCTAAGAATAATATAGGAAAGATGATAAAATTGCTTGATGAAAATAAGGATGTTTCATTTGTCCAATCAAGATATGCTAAAGAATCTGGGAAAAGACTCTTTCAAATGCAGAAAAATCGTCCTATTGGATATGTAAATAGCAAAGATTTTATAAAGAAAGCAGTTGAACATAATAATCTTGTATTTGCACCATTGCAGACAATTATTTTTAGAAGAAAGGATATTAATATTAAATTTTATAAAGATTTTCCTATAAGTACTGATCAGATATTTGCAATGATTCTTGGCTTAAAAAGAAGCAAGATATTTTTTAATAAAGTTAATCAAGTAATATGGAAAGAAGAAGGAAAAAGGTTTCATTATCAGATAAAACACAAGGATAACTTTAAAGAAAGGCTTTTTTATTTTAATATCATAAATAAATATCTTGATGCAAGCAAGCTTAAATTTTCTTTCTTTAGTTTCATACTTCTTTTAAAGATGTTTAAGTGGAATGGATTCAATTTGTCATTATTATTTAATATGTTAAGAAATTATATTGTTTTTATATTTAAATGAATTACCCTACCTAAAGGGCGAGGTATCTAATAAACAAAAATGCTAATACAAACAAAATATCATTTAACAAGAAGCAAAAGATTAGTAATAAGAATTATTAACTATCAAGAATTAAATTTAGTGGAAGGTCACATTCATTCTATGTTTGAGAATATAGATATCCTGCTACAAATATAATGAGAAAAATTAATATCTTGTATGTTATTGGGCAGCTTGGAATTGGGGGGGCTGAAAAGCAGGCATTAGAATTAATAAAAGGAATAGATAAAAGAAAGTTTAATGTTATTTTATGTTGCCTTAATAATAATTCCATAGATCTGGCAAAAGAACTTGAAAAATATTGCAAAGTTATAATTTTGAAAAAGATACTTCCTATAGATTTTACAAGAATTCCTAGATTAATAAAGATAATAAGAAAATATAAAATTGATATTGTTCATAATGATTTATCAACAGCAAATATTTGGGGCACAATTGCAGGAAAAATTGAAAAGAAAAAAGTTATTGTCTGCCTTGAGGTATTGCCTCCTTATCGCCGGTATGATTTAGTTATTGATAAAGCGATTACTTTATTTGCAGACAAAATAATTACTTATTCTAAAACAAACATGGAGTTTTTCAGAAAAAAGCTTGATTTCGATAAGAAAAAAGGTTGTATTCTTTATAATGGAGTTGATTTAAAAAGATTTTATGTTAAAAGAGTAAAATATATAAAAAAAGATTTTATTGTAGGTATTGTAGCAAACCTGTCTAAAGTTAAAAACCATCAGATGTTTCTTAAAGCAGCTAAACTTGTGCTGGATAAATTTCCAAAAACAAAATTTTGGATAATTGGAGATGGTCCTGAGAAAAAAAGACTGGTAGAGTTATCAAAAAAATTAATAATAAATAAAAATATTGTTTTTTTTGGATTAATAAGCAATATCCCAAAAATATTAGGAAAAATGGATATTTTCGCAATGACTTCTTATTCAGAAGGGCTTCCAAATGCTCTAATGGAAGCAATGGCATCTGGATTGCCTGTTGTGGCTACAAATGTAGGAGGCATACCAGAATTAATTAGTGATGGAGAAGAAGGATTTTTAGTTGAGACAGGTGATTATAAAGGATTAGCCGATAAACTAATTATCTTAATTAAAAAAAGAAAATTAAATTATGTGATGGGTAAAAAAGCTAAGCAGAAAATTAAACAATTTAGTATTGATAAAAAAGTTAAAAATCTACAGCAAATATACATAGATCTGGCTGAAAAACATCTGAAACATTAAAATGAAATTGAATAAAAATTCTTTCTTGTATAAGCTGATTTTTGGCTTAATATGGCCTAAAAAAAGATTAGTCAAATTGTTAGCATGGAATTTTAGATATAAAATAAAGGATGGATTTTCTAAAGGCATGATATATCCCTATTTTTCCGTAGAAGATAACCCCGGAGCTAAGTTTATAGGAACTTATGAAAATGAGATTTTCCCAGAATTAATTAAATTAGATATCTCACATCCAAAAGTTATTTTTAATATAGGCTCGGCAGAGGGCTATTATTCAATTGGTTCTGCTTTAAGATGGAAAAATTCCAAAGTTTACTCCTGGGAGCTTGATGAACTGCAGAGAAAAAATCTTTTAATGAATGCTATTGCTAATAAAGTCCAAGATAGAGTTTATATAAAAGGTATATGTAAAGAGAAAGAACTATATAAAGAAATTAATTTGAAAAATCCAGATATTATAATTATGGATGTAGAAGGGGAAGAAATAGACCTGTGTTCAGAAAGATGCATTAAATCATCAAAATCTTCTAGTTGGATAGTTGAGTGTCATAGAAAAGGAACTGCAGAGTTTTTAGTTGATAGGTTTTCTAAGACGCATAATATCTTATTAGTACCATGCAAAATTAAAAATAAAGATTATATAAAAATTATGTTGCCATGGTTTATTACAAATTATGATAAAAATAGGCTGGTTAATGAAGGGAGAATTATTTCTTCACACTGGCTCGTTGCAAAGCCAAAAATTAATAATGCTATAAATGAAACCTAAAAAAAATATTTTGCTTATTGGACCAGCAAAACTTTCTGGCTGTCCTGTAGGCGGGATGGTCAGTTATATAGAGACTATTCTTAAATCAAATCTAGCTAAAGATTACAATTTTTTGCTCTTAAATACAAGCAAACAATTATCTGTTTCAAATAATTTCTTCTTGAATATATTAAATAGTTTAAAAAAAATAACTAAGCTTTTCTACTTACTTTCTGTTAAAAATATTGACATTGTCCATATAAATTCTAGTTCTTACTTGGGATTTTTTGAAAAGCAATTATTTGCATTAATATCAAAACTTTATAGGAAAAAAGTTGTTTTTCAAATTCATGGCGGTAAATTCAATGAATTTTATAATAGTTCTAGTAAAATTTCTAAGCTTGCAATAAGAACGCTCTTTAAGTCAAATGATAAAATAATTGTTGTAGGAAGGTACTGGTTCAACTTTCTGTCGAAGATAATTAATAAAAATAAGCTAGAAATTGTTTATAATTCTGTTGATCCTAATCAATTTAAATGTTCAAGGGAAAAAAGAAAGAGAAAAAACATAAATGTGCTTAGTGTAGGTTGTCTTAGCAAGGAAAAGGGAACTTTTGATATAATTAAGGCTATACCCTTAGTTATTACTTCGAAAAAGAACGTTTCCTTTACTTTTGTAGGCAGGGCTGAAAATGAAAGTATTAAAAATAAACTAGAGTATGAATGCCATAAGAATAATATTAAAAATTTTGTCTTTTTTAAAGGAGAAATAGAGCATAGTAAAATAAAAAAAGAGTATTGTAATTCAGATATTTTTATTCTGCCTTCACACTATGAATCTTTTTCATTGGTATTATTAGAAGCAATGGCTTCTGGATTGCCTATTATAACTACTAATATTTCAGCTTTGCCTGAATTAATAAAAGACAAGGAAAATGGTTTTTTAATAGAAAAGGGAGATTACAAAAAATTGGCAGGATATATTTTAGAGTTAGTAAATAATAAGAATTTAAGAAATTTTATGGCAAGAAAAAATATCTCAAAAATTGAGGAAGATTTTTCTCTTGTAAAAATGCAGTCAGAAATTAGAAAAATTTATGATACTATAATACCAAAAAGTTCCTGATTTTTACCACATGTGAAGCAAGAAATAGCAAGAGGCGGGCTGAGATTTAACTAATTTAAGAATTATTATAAAACTGAGTGGGCTTCTCTTGGAGAAGATATTATAAGCTCTTTATTTTTAAATAAAAAGAAAAATCTATATTTTTGTGGAGAGGCTTATTATACTCATAAAGATTCTTATAAAAAATAGTCTTAATATAGGTTTTAATGATGTTTATTCTAGATATTTAATATCCAAGTATTGTTTTAAAAAAGGTTTTTTGGAGAATTTCCTTTTTTGATATAAATCTTATAATGATAATTTTTAATTTTATTAAAGGTTTTTATAATCTAAAATTAATTAAATTTGCAGCAGGAAGGTTTTATGTTCTTGTTAAGATAATCTAAAGACTATCTCTTCAGTTTTATTAATAGTTTTATATCTTTTTTATGATCTTTCCCGGATTTCCTGCAAATAAAACATTATTAGGAATCTCTTTTCTTGTAACAGAGTTTGCAGCAATAACTGTGCATTTTCCTATCTTTGTGCCTGCAAGAATAGCACAGTTACCCCCAATCCAAGATCCCCTCCCTATTTTTATAGGTTTTAATATTGGAGATCCATAACGAAATGAGCCCTCTTTTTTAGAGTGGTTTCCCGAAATTATTATTGATTTAGGTCCAAACATAACCTCATCTTCAATAGAGATTGTTGTTGAACCAGAAAACCAGTTTCCATCTGCTATAAATACATGATTGCCTAACTCAATATTCTGAGAATTATAAAAATAATTATTCCTTGCTATTCTGAGATCTTTACCGCATTTTTTGAAAAAAGGAGCGATTAATAATCCCCTAAATCTCATTGCAAGCACATTATTTGGCATCCAGTTAGTTAGTAATAAAATAAAATGTAATGGCCAGGCATATCTTATATTTCGATATATTGTATTTATTAGGTTCATGTGTTTAAATTATTTTAATAGATATCTATATTTAATCTATTTTAATATTTAAGCTTTTTCTTTTTTATCCAATGAAATTAGTGATCTATTACTCAAATTTCAATTCATATAACAGATTATGAGAATATTTTTAAATTGATATATCCTCCTGATTTATAGATAACCAAGAATGATATTTAATAAAGAAATGAATACTAATAATTTGACCTTAGGGTTTTATTATCATATACCTTACTATTCAAAAGACAATAATCTTAAAACACCCTTCTATTTAGGGATATTTATTGATGAGCTTGCAAAATACTTTAAAAAACTTATTTTAATTGGCTACGAATATAAAGATAAGAAGGAAGCCGATTATACAATTAAAAGCAAAAATATAGAATTTAGATCTCTAGGAGATTATAGACCAAATATAATCAGAAAATTAAGATTAGTTGCAAATTTAAGAGACTACACCAAAGATGCAGATATACTATTTCTAAATATCCCCACGCCCCTCTTTCTTCCATTTAGCCGAACATTTAACAAAAAAAAGGTTTATATGCTCCTAGGAGATTTAACTGAAAGTAGTCTAAATTATTCTGGAAGTAAAATAAAAAAACTGATAATTTTAGTCCATAGCTTATTTACCGAACTAACTCAGATAATCTTTACTTCTAGATCGTTGGTTTTTTGTAATGGTGGAAAATTGTTTAAAAGGTATTCCAGATTTAATAAACAATGTTACAATTTTTTTCTTACTAATTTGAAAAATAGTAAAATTAAACTTATAAATCATAGAATAAACAAAAGAGCTAGAATTCTTTACTCAGGAAGAATTTCAAGTGAAAAAGGTTTAGATATCTTGATTCAAGCCATAGAAATTATATCAAACGATAATGATGTTGAATTAAATATAGTTGGTAACTATAACAAAAATAATTGGTTTTATAAAAAGCTAATTAAAAATTTAGAAAAGTTAAAATGTAAAAATAAAATTCACTTTTTAGGGCACCAAAGTTCAGATAAACTAAAATTATTTTATAAAGAATCAGATATTTTGGTTATTCCTTCTAGAACAGAGGCATTCCCCAGAGTGATTAGTGAAGCAATGGATTCTGGGCTCCCCATAATTGCAAGTAATGTTGGCGGAATTCCGTATTATATAAAAAATGAAAGAAATGGAATGTTGTTTAAGTCAAAAGATAGTAAGGATCTATCTCAGAAGATAGAAAAATTAATTAATAATAAAAAAATTTATGCTAAAATAAGAAATCTGGCCTTTAAATCAATAAAAGGCAATACAATCAAGAATCAAACTAAATTCATAGTTTCAAAGATAAATAAAGATATTAAAATTTAAAAAAATTTATGATAATTTAATATGATAAACTACAATTCTATTTGTAAAAATATATTCTTGCCTTTAATAGATATAGCAAATAGAACTACAATAAAAAGAAAATTAGAATTTTTAAACAAAAGTCAGTTTTGGAGTAAAAAGACGCTTGAAGAATATCAAAATGAAAAGTTAAGGAAATTAATAATGCATGCTTATAAAAATGTTCTCTATTATAAAGAGCTCTTTGATAAATTGCACATCAAACCAATTGATATAAAAACAAAAAAAGAGCTTAAAAAGTTGCCAATATTAACAAAAGAATTGATAAGAAAAAATTTTAATAAGCTTGTAGCTAAAAATCCCAGCAAGATGACATTGTATGCAACTTCTGGCTCTACAGGAGAGCCAATGAGCTTTTACATTGATAAAGAAGCAGACAGCTGGAAGTGGGCTTGTGAATTATTAGGATGGCAATGGGCAGGCTATAATTTAGGAGATAAACATGCTTTGTTAAGCGGCAATCCAAAAAGAGGAAAGAAAAAAATAAAAGATATTCTTATGAGATGTTTATATTTGTCTACAAACAAGATTGATAATAATATATTAAAAAATTATCTTAATTCTATAATTAAACAAAAAATAAAATTCGTTGCAGGATATGCTTCAGCAATTTATCTTTTAGCTGAAACTGCCAAGAAAAATAAAATTAACTATAAATTAAATGGAATTGTAACTTTAGGAGAGACTTTATTTCCTGTTCATAGAAAACTTATAGAAAACACTTTTGATTGCAATGTAAATGACACTTATGGATTGGGTGGAGAGGGTTTAATAATTGCTGACCAGTGTGAAAAAGGAATGTATCATGTGCATATGGAAAATGTTATTGTTGAAAATATTGAAAATGAATGTATTGTGACTGGATTGAATAATTATGCTATGCCTTTAATAAGATATAAAACAGGAGATTTGATAAAAAACTCATTGAAAAAATGTTCTTGTAGAAGAAATTTAGACTGCATAGAAGAGATTAAAGGAAGAACTAGTGATATAATAAAAACTCCTAATTCCTTGCTTATACTTCAATTCTTTGTAGTACTTTTTGAGAATATTGATTCAGTTAAGCAATTTCAGATAATGCAAGATAAAATTGATTCTATAACTTTAAATTTAGTAGTTACATCTAAATTTGGTAGAATAGAAGAGGAAAAAATAAGAAAATCTATTTTTAAAGCCTGCAGACAAGATATAAATATAATTATAAATAAAGTAAATAGCATCCCAAGGACAAAAACAGGTAAAAATAAGTTTATTATTTCAAATATAAAATGACAAAATTAGACTTTATAATGAAAAGGCTGATGTACCGCTTAAATACTTCAATAAAAACAAAACATGTCTCTGCTTTTTTAAAGTATAATAGCATAAAAAAACTAAAGAATCTTATAAATGTTGAGTCAGGAATCTTATTAGGAAAAGAAAAGAATTTTGGATACCCTTATCTCCTTACAGTTGAGCCGACAAATATCTGTAATTTAAAATGCCCAGAGTGCTTCACAGGAAAAGGGCTTGCTGGAAGAAAAAAAGGATTTATGCCTTTTGCTGATTTTAAGAAAGTGATTGATGAAATTGGCAAGTACTTGTATATAATAAATTTTTATAATTGGGGCGAGCCTTTTTTGAGCAAAGATATTTTTAACATGATAAAATATGCAAATAAAAACAGAATATACACTTCTATAAGCACAAATGGGAATTATAATACTGAACTGAATGAAAATATTTTAGACTCAAATTTAGACCATATAATTTTTGCATTAGATGGCTCAAATAAGGAAATTTATGAGAAATATAGAAAGGGTGGAAATTTTGGCCTGATTATAAGAAATATAAAGGATTTAATTAAAAAAAGAGGCAAAAAAAAGTTTAAAAAGCCCTTTATCGAAATACAATTCCTTGTTTTTCAGCATAATAAAGAGGATGTAGAGAATATAAAGAAACTAGCAAGAAAACTGAAAGTTGATGGCTTGATGATTAGGGCAGGAAATGCTTCAAATAATAAAAAGATTAAAGAAAAATACTATACTTGGGGGAATAAAAAAGGGTTTTGTAGAAGATTTTGGTATTGTGCAATAATTAATTGTGATGGCAGCCTAGTTCCATGTTGTAATTTTTTATATAAAAAAGATGATTTTGGTAATGTTTTTGAATCTGGCTTTAAGGAGGTCTGGAATAATGAAATCTATCAACAAAACAGAAAAGCGATTATAGAAGCAAACATTAAAAATCTTAATAAAGTTTGTAAAAATTGTTATAAGTATCATGAAAACTAACCCCTTTATTTCTGTTATAATTCCGGAAAGAAACGAAGAGAGATATATAGAAAGATGCCTTAATTCCTTAACAAGGCAGGATTATCCTAAAAACCAATATGAAATTATTGTTGTAGATGGAATTAGTGATGATAAAACTTTAGAAATTGTTAAAAAAATTCAAAGAAAATACAAAAATATAAGAATTTTAAACAATCCAAGAAAAATAGTTCCTTTTGCCTTGAATATGGGCATAAAAAATTCCAAGGGAGAAATTATAGTCAGGGTTGATGGTCATGTTGAAATAGCTAGAGATTATCTAAGCAAATGCGCTTATTATCTTAAAAAGACAAAAGCAGATTGTGTTGGAGGAAAAATAGAGACAATCGGGCAGGGGACATTTGGAAAAGCTATAGCAAATGTAATGAGCTCTAAGTTTGCAGGCTCTGAATTTAGGTATTCTAACAAAGAAGGGTATGTAAAAACCTTGGCTTTTGGAGCATATAGAAAAGAGGTTTTTGATAAAATAGGATTGTTTAATGAGAAGCTCGTTAGAAATCAAGATGATGAATTTAATTACAGAATGATAGATAATGGATTGAAAATATTTATGACTCCTGAAATTAAGTCAAAATACTACTGCAGACAGAACTTTTCTAGATTATTTAAGCAATATTTCCAGTATGGGTTGTATAAACCAAGAGTTTTAAGAATTCATCCGAAAGCAACTAGTTTTAAGCAATTAATGCCGTTTATTTTTGTTTCTTGCTTATTATTTTTATCTGTACTTTATACTTTCAGCCCTGATGTTAGATTTCTATTTTATATCTTTATTACAATTTATATTTTAAGTTTGCTGTTCTTTTCATTTTTAATCTCTAAAAGAACAACTTTCAAGTATTTTTTTATTTATATAGTAAGTTTATTTTTAATTCAGTTCGGATACGGCATAGGATTTTTAATAGGATTATTTAAAAGATGAATAAAATAGAAAAATCTGTTTTAAATATAAAATCTAACTATAGATTTTATAGAAAGAGTGATTATTCTGGAATTTGGAGTAAAGATAATCAAGCAAATAAATATTTAATAGAAAAATTAAAAGAAAAATTTCTTTCTATTATGCCTAATAAATTAAAAGATAAAAATATTTTAGATGTTGGCTGCGGAAATGGGTGGCTATTAGACTTATTTTATAGCAAGGGCGCAAATAAAGAAAATCTTTATGGGGTTGATTTAAACAAAAAAATTAATAAATTCAAATTTAAAATAGCAGAAGCCTCTAATTTGCCATTTAAGAGCAATTTTTTTGATATTATTACAGCATCTACTTTGTTTTCATCTGTTTTGAATTCAGAACATAGAAAGCTTATTGCAGAAGAAATATTGAGAGTATTAAAAAAGCAAGGAATAATTATAGTTTATGATATAAGATTTAACAATCCTTTTAATAAAAGAGTTACTAGAATTGATAAAAAAGAAATAAAAAGGCTTTTTGGAAATAAAAAATTTAAATTTATTAAAACAACCCTTAACCCCATTATCTTAAGGAAAGTTTATAAGATTCTTCCAATTTCAATTAAATTTCTTGAAAAATTAAGTTTTTTAAAGTCACATTATCTAACAATAATAAAGTTACAATGAACATACCATTTCACAAGCCATTTATAGGAGAAGAAGAAATAAATGCCGTGGTAGAAACTTTAAGAGCTGGCTGGATTACCCATGGCAAGAAAACAGAAGAATTTGAAAACAAGTTTAAAGATTATATTGGATGTAAGAATGCTGTTGCTGTTAATTCCTGCACTGCTGCCCTCCATCTCGCTTTAAAAGTTATTGATTTAAAAGAAGGTGATGAAGTTCTTGTTCCTGCTTTAACATTTGTTTCAACTGCAGAAGTTGTAAGATATTTTAATGCCAAGCCAGTTTTTGTTGATGTAGAGCCAAACACCTTGCTTATTAATCCTGAGAAAATAGAAGAAAAGATAACAGGAAAAACCAAGGTAATAATTCCTGTTCATTATTCAGGACAAGCTTGTGATATGGATAAAATTATGGAGATTGCAAAGAAGCATAATCTTTTTGTTATAGAAGATGCAGCCCACTCTCTTCCCAGCTGGTATAAAGGCAGGAAAATAGGAACTATTGGGGATTTTACTTGCTTTAGTTTTTATGCAACAAAAACATTAACAACTGGTGAAGGGGGCATGATAACAACTGAAAATGATTCATGGGCTGAAAAACTTAAGATTTTAAGGCTGCATGGAATAAACAAAGATGCCTGGAAACGCTATGATAAAGAAGGAACATGGAAATATGATGTTTTAGACTTGGGCTATAAATATAATACAACAGACATAAATTCTGCTTTAGGAATAGAGCAGTTAAAAAAATTAGAATTAATGTGGGAGAAAAGAAAAGAGATTGCTAATAGATATAATTCTGCTTTCAAAGATATAAATGAACTAACTCTCTACAAGATTAAAGAAAATAGAGTCTCTTCATATCATTTATATCCTTTAATCTTAAATTTAGAAAAATTGAAAATTAGCAGAGATAAGTTCATTGAGGAAATTAAGAAAAATGGCATAGCAACAAGTGTTCATTTTATTCCTTTGTATGAATTTAGCTATTATAAGAATTTAGGATATAAAAAGCAGGATTTTCTTAATACAAAAAAAATAGCAGATAGAATTGTTTCTCTCCCTATATTTCCTAGTATGACTGAAGAAGAAGTAAATTATGTTATTAAAAATACAAGAGAAATACTTAAAAATTTTAAAAAATAAGCAATAAGATGTACTCAATTATAAAAAATACAGTTGACTCTTTAGTGTCATTTTTATTATTAATTATTCTTTTACCTATTTTTATTATTTTATCTATTTTAATAAAAATTGATTCTGATGGACCAGTTTTTTTTACACAAAAAAGAGCGGGGAAAAATGGAAAACTGTTTAAAATCTATAAATTCAGGACAATGACTCAAAATTCAGAAAAAAAGGCGATTCTTACAAGCAAAAAGGACAAAAGAATAACAAAAATTGGAAAATTTTTAAGAGATAAAAGTTTAGATGAATTGCCTCAATTTTTTAATGTGCTTAAAGGTGAGATGAGTTTCATTGGACCCAGGCCAGAAATCCCCGAACTAGTTAGATATTATACAAAAGAACAAAGAAAAGTATTAAAAATTAAGCCTGGAATTACAGGCTTAGCTCAAATTGAATATGGAGACAAAGATTTAATAAATTTTAAAGGCAAAGATATAGAAGAATTCCATAAGCAAGTTTTAATCCCTGAAAAATTGAAATATGACTTGAACTATCTGAAAAATATATCTTTTTTATTGGATTTAAAAATCATCTCTAAAACATTTATGAGGGTTTTTTTTAGATGACAGGCATTTTATTTTTATCATTAGATGAAGGATTTAGAGCTATTTCTATAAGATATTTATCATCTTATGTTAAGAGTTTAGGGCATTCTTCAAAAATTATCTTTTTATGCAAGTCAATTGCTAATTTTAATCACAAGAACTCATTTTCTAAGAAAGAAGTAAAATCAATAGTTAATTTTATTATAAAAAATAAAATTAGTTTTGTTGGCATGTCTGTAATGACTGGCAGGTTTTTTGAAGCTATAAAGTTAGCAGGAAAAATTAAAAAAAATCTGCATGGAGTGAATGTCATATTTGGAGGAATTCATCCAACAATATGCCCTCAAGAGTGCTTAAAATCTGGAATTGATTATGTAATTGTAGGAGAAGGAGAAATTCCCCTTAAAAAACTGCTTGCTAATGAAGACAAGAAAAAAATTTTAGGATTAGGATATATGAGCAAAGGCAGAATTATAATTAATCCTCAAGAGAAAAAATTAATTCCTTTAGATAAACTGCCGTTTCCAGATTATGACTTTAATGACAGCTACTATTTAGATTCTGGCATAATAAAAAATCTTTCTATTGAGGTATATAAAAAACATACTCCTTGGAATGGAAGATATTATTATTTAACAACAACTAGAGGGTGCCCTTATAATTGCTCTTATTGCTGCAATGTTAATAAAAATAAATTGAGAAGAAGCTCAGTTGACAGAGTTATTCAGGAATTAAGGGAAGCTAGAAGGACAATGCCATTTATATGCGGAGTAAATATTCAGGACGATTCTTTTTTTATGGGTTCTGATGAATGGTTAGAGGATTTTTGCTCTAAATTAAAAAAAGAGTTTAACTGGCCATTTGTTGCAAGGATTATGCCAAGATTTGTTAACGAAAGAAGAATAAAAATTTTGAAAAATGGGGGATTAGAATATGTCAGCATAGGGCTTCAAGGAAGTGATAGGCTTAATAAAGAGTTATATAAAAGAAATGAAACTTCAAATTCCTTTTTAAAAGCTTGCAGAATATTAAGCAAGTATGATATTAATTTTGTTGTTGATGTTTTATTAGATAACCCTTATGAAACAGAAGAAGATTTGAAAGAAGTTGCAGAAACACTCAATGAAGCTCAAAGGCCTTTTGCAGTTTCAGCTTATAGCTTAACTTTATTCCCAGGAACAGGGCTTTTTGAAAAAGCTAAAAAAGACAGCACTTATAAAAAATTTGGAACAGATGCTTATAACAGCGTATTTCAAGCAACTATTCCAGAAACTTATAGAACTCCTAGTTCATGGAAGAAATTAATAACTGCTGTTATTAGCCAAACTTCTAAAGAGGATATAAGCAAAATAATTAAAAAAGGCGTAATAAATCCTGAAAGTATTAAAGAAATTGATAAACTTTATGAAAAATATAGATTTAATATAAATTTTGCCAATAAGATTAGAAATTTTAATCCTAATTTATTTAATCTTTTATTAAGAATATATAAAAAGATATTTAAATTAGTTAAAGAATAACAACTATGATTCAGTTTGATAAAATATACTATTCTAGTAAGTATGATGATTTAAGCAGATTTATCTCTTATTTCTACCAAATTGACTTAGTAAGAAGTTTCAAGCCAAATAAAATATTAGAGATAGGCATAGGCAATAAAACAGTTTCAGATTATCTTAAAAAACATGAATTTAATATAGATACTTGCGACATTGATAAGAAGTTAAAGCCGGATTTTATTGCAGATATTAAAAAACTGCCATTCAAAGAAAATAGCTATGACTTAGTACTATCTTGTGAAGTTTTAGAACATCTTCCATTTAGTGATTTTGATAAAGCCTTGTCAGAAATTTGGAGAGTTACAAAAAAATATGCTGTTATCTCATTGCCTTATCCTTCTGTTCACTGCGAGCTTACAATTAAGTCATTTATAACAGAAAGGTTGTTTGGAAAAAACATTATTGACTTTTTTTTAAGAATCCCATATTTATTTAAAGACCTAAAATTTTCAGGTATTCATTATTGGGAAATTGGAAGAAAGAGCTACCCTATAGCAAGAATAAGAAATGTTATAGAAAGAAGATTTAAAATAAGAAAGGAAATAAGACCCATATTAAACTCTTTTCATCATTTTTTTGTTTTGGAAAAGCAGTAAAGCACATAAGAAATGAAATTTTTGAATAAACAACGCTCGGTTTTTGAAAGAGTATTTTTATGCATAAAAGAAAGAAGGCTTCCTAATATAGTTGAAAATCTGTTATTTTCAACAAAGAGAAAACTTGGAATTGCTAAATATAAAAGTATTGTTGTTGAGACCAGCAGTCTATGTAATGTTAGATGTGTATGGTGCTGGATGTATTATTTTAATAAAAAAGAGATAGGTTTAATGACTTTAGAAAACTTCAAAAAATTCATTGATATTAATGAAAAGTATTTAAGAAAAAGCAATACCAAGATTACCCCTTTTAATAGAGGAGAGCCTTTAATACATCCTAATTTTTTTGAAATGATTGATTATGGCAGAAAAAAGAGAATTGAATTTTCTGGCATTAATACAAATCTAAGTGTTAAAATAGACACTAAGAAATTAATGAGCTTACCTTTGTCATTTATACTGGTCAACATTGGTGGAACTACAAAAGAAATTCATGAAAAAATTATGAAAGGCAGTAAGTTTGATTTAGTTGTTAATAATCTTAGGCAAATGCTCAGGATCAACAATACAAAAGTTTATTTGAAAATGAATGTAACAAAAGACAATGTGCACCAGATTAAAGAATTAAATAGTTTTTTTAAAAGTTTAGGGGGAGATAAGAAAAACATAATTACTGGCAGCCTTGGCTTTTCTTTGCCAGAATTAGCTTCTGAAAAAGAGAGAAAAGAATTTCTTAAGAATACTGTTTCTGATGATATTAGAGATTTTCTAAGATTTTATTATGATAAAAAAGGGAATATAATTTCAAAACAAAAAAATTGTTTATTTTTAGTTCCGACTGTTAATTGGGATGGGAAAACGACAATCTGCTGCCATGACCTGCTTAACAAGCTTGATTTAGGGAATGCTTTTGAAAAACCTTTATTGGAAATATTTAACAGCAAAAAGTTTATAGATGCTGAAACTAAAGGAAAAAATCAGGAGTTTTACTTTTGCAAAAACTGTAATTAAAACCAAAAATGATAAGAGTCTATATGTAAAGTAAACCTTGCTTCTTAACATTAACTTGCCTCGCCCATAATAAGATTAATTATTCTTGCTCGAATATCTCGTTAATATTTATTAATAATTTGTAATAGATCTCGACATCGTTAAATGTTTTAGTTCGATTATAGACTTAACAATATAACAAAATATTTAAATCAATTAACTAATATAAAGAAATGGAAAAAGAGGACTTAGATATTGAAGGAATAGCATCCTACTTTATTGATAAGAAAGTTTTGATAACTGGCGCAGCAGGAAGCATAGGCTCAGAATTAGCAGAACGAATAGCTAATTTAAATCCTAAAAAACTGGTTCTTATTGACAATAATGAAAGCTCCCTGCATGAATTAGATTTGGACTTAAAAGATAAAGCTAACTTGTATTCTATAATAGCAGACATAAAAGATACAGAAAAAATTAAGAAAATATTTTCTGAAGAAAAACCTGAAATTGTTTATCATGCAGCTGCTTACAAGCACATCCCATTAATGGAATTATTTCCCGAAGAAGCTGTCAAGAATAATATAAAAGGAACACTAAATATTTTGCATTCTTGTTTGGAAAATAATGCGGAAAGATTTGTCCTTATTTCTAGTGATAAAGCTGTAAATCCTTCAAACATAATGGGTGCTACAAAAAGAATCTGCGAACTTCTTGTAAAAATCCTTGGGAAAAAAGGTTATATTTCAGTAAGATTTGGCAATGTGAAGAAAAGCAGAGGAAGTGTTATTCCAATATTTGAAAAGCAGATTAATGAAAATAAAGATATTACTGTAACTCATCCTGAAATGGAAAGATATTTTATGGAGACAAAAGAGGCATGCAACTTAATTTTAGAATCTACTCTACTTGCTGAAGATGGTGAAATTTTTGTTTTAGATATGGGCAAGCCAATTAAAATTATTGATATTGCCAAGGAAATGATAAATGCATCTGGAAAAGACTTGGAGATAAAATTTATTGGACCCAGACCAGGAGAAAAAATTAAGGAGCAGCTGTTTCTTGAGGGAGAGGAGAAAACAAAACATAAAAAAATTTTTGTTGCTAAAAATCATGAAAGTTTGGATAAAGAGAAGATAATTAAGGATATTGATGAACTTTTTGTTCTAGCTGACAAGCTTAAAAGACAGGCAATAAAAGAGAAAATTAAAGAAATCCTGCCTAATTTTCAAGGAATTTTGTAAATATAGTCTGTTTTATTATATATTTCTTTAAAACTGCAGTTTAAATGAAATTTGCTTAAAATATAGTTTATTTTGTACTTATTAATAATGCTTTGTTGTCCTGAACAATTTGATTCGAAAAATAGTCTAACATCCTTTTTCTTTTCTGTTTCTCCAAGCGGCGGATAATCCCTTGCCACAGCATCATTGCCTGTTATTGCATATAAAGCAATTGCTGGACTCAATGGCAGAATTACAGTGCTTTTAGTTGTTTCTTGGCCTAAAAATTTTAGTGCCTCATAATCTTTATCATTAATTATATGATAGATTTCTCTTCCATTGTATTGTTTGCCATAACTATAAAAAGTTAAAGAAAATAAAAGAATAAAGAAAATTATAAGAATAGCAAATATTTTCTTTTTATTAACATTTTTATTCTCAAGTTTAGTTTTTAAAAAATAAAGTGCTCTTTCTAAGCCAATTGCACTTAATGGAACTAAGCCTAATAAAGCAAAATATGTGATTCTCGGTATTCTTAAAATAGTCCCAAAATCAAAAAATTTGTAAAAAAATAATAATGAAACAGACACTATTACCCAAAAAGAAAAAATCCTTAATTTCTCTTCTTTTAATGAAATATAAAATCCTATTATTGCCAGCAAAAAAGGTACAAACCCATATAAAAATGGAAGAAAATAAGGATTTACAATAATATTTATGCCAAGAAATCGGAATATTTCAGAGCTTAAATTAGAAGTTGTATCTTGCTGGAAAACTACTACTTCTGTTATCAAGTAGTTTAATGTTTTTAAGGTGCTTCCCCACAAATAAAAATTATAAAAGAATAATGAAACAAATCCTAGAAATGGAAGGAAGATAATTATAGAAAATAAGTTATCTTTTAGTTTTTTATAATTAAAAGTTATATAAACAAATGAAATAAGAAAAGTTAAAGCCCCAATTGCAGGATGTATAAGAGTTATAATTGCAAGAATAAATGTTGCAATTAAAATAAGTTTCTTATTTGCTTCTTGTATTCCTGGTATAAAAAATAAGAAAAATAAGTAAACAAAAGGTATAGAAAGCGTTAATGGAACAGCAAACCACAAACCCATTAAATTAACATCTGAAGGAAGTGAAGCAAAAAAAATCATACTGAATAAAGATATTAGAAAATTTTTAGTAAGCTTGTGCATTAACAAGAATAGGAAAAAAGAGGCCAAAAGAGCAAAGATTGCTGGCAGGAATTTATAAGCTAAAATAAAATCTATTCTAAGTGTTTTTTCCATATAAAAAAGCCCTGTTAAAAATAAAGTATAACCAAACTCAAAATTTGGAGCATCTTCTATTACATTGGGCTTGTAATTATTTACAAATTGATTTAATCGAGTTAGGTGCACAAATTCGTCTGCATGAAGTGGATATTTATAATTATAATGTGGAAAGTACACGAGAAGAAAAGTAAAAACTAAGATTATAATAACAATCCAAGTTCTATAATCTCTAATTAATTCCCTCGCTCTCTTTTTCAGCACTTCCATATTTTTATTAAACTAAGGAGATATAAAAATCTTCTTATAAAGGATACTTTTTTATATATCTCTAATCTTTATTCTTTATGAAAAAGAAGTATATTATTATAGTTTTTATATTAATCTTATTCTTTATAGTGTATAGTAATATATCTATAAAAGAAAAAATACCTTCTATAAACTATATAAACATTTTCCTGCAGATTTCTAATAATTCATCTTACAATACAGAAGGAGATAATGTATATTTTTTATCCCCTGTTGAAAAAATAATAAAAGGCAATATAATTATCACAAATAATGAAAATAAAACAAGTAAAATAGATATTATAGCAGAAGGAGAGATAGCAGAAAATAACTGGCTAAATTTAACTGAAAAAAAATTTAAAATTAGTCCAAATGAAACAAAACAGATTACAATATCTATAGAAATTCCTAAAAATGCTTCTGGTAATTATACTTCTAAACTAAAAATAGAAAGCAGATAAAATATGAACAAAGAAGAGCTAATAGATAATTATAAACTTAAAAAACTAGAAATAGAAGCAAGGCTTCAAGAATTCAAAAAAGTTCCAGAAAAAGAATATTTTTACGAGCTAGTCTTCTGCCTGCTAACTCCCCAAAGCCAGGCAAAAAAATGCTGGCAGGCTGTGGAAGAATTAAGAGATAATAAAATTAATGATAAGTTTGCAATACAATCTTGCTTAGCAACTAAAACCAGATTTCACAACAATAAGGCAAAATATATACTAGAAGCTAAAAAAAATTGGGAGATTATTAAAGAAAAAATAACAAGTATAAAAAATCCCCTAGAACTAAGAAACTGGCTTACAGACAATGTTCTTGGCTTAGGATTAAAAGAATCAAGCCATTTTCTAAGAAACATAGGAAAATCAGATAATAAAATAGCAATTTTAGACAGGCACATTCTTAAAAATCTGAAATCTCTAAAGATAATAAAAACTGTTCTAAATCTAAACAAGAAAAATTATCTTAAAATAGAAGATAAATTCAAATCCTTCTCAAAAAAAATAAACATTCCTATAGATTCTCTTGACTTGCTCTTCTGGAGCCAAGAAACTGGAAAGATTTTCAAGTAAAAAGAATTGTCACAAGAAGTTTCGATAAATTTATATACTTTTAAAGCATCTTTAAAATTATGAGAGTTGAAATTAATGATTATATTGTTGCGGATGATGAAATATGTGGGGGAACACTTACTTTCAAAGGCACAAGAATTATGATTTGGCAAATTATAGAATTGCTTGGGGCAGGAGTTGCTATCGAGGAAGTTCTTAAAAATTATTTCCCTCAATTGACTAAAGAGTCTATTCTTGCAGCTCTAGGTTATGCTTCTAAAACAATAGAAAATGAAAGGTATGTTGCATTCTAAAGTTCTCTTATTAGCAGACGAGAATGTACCCACAGAACTCATAGGAAGATTATATAGGGTGGGATATAATATAAAAAGAGCTCAATTAAATGCAAAAGATAAACAAATTTTCGAATTAGCTAAATCAGAAGGAAGAGTCCTACTAACATTTGACAAACACTTTTTAAATAATGTAAAATTTCCTTCAAAAGAATCAGCAGGGGTTATATTCATTGAAATTCATCCTCCACTAATTGATTCTCTGCATTTTTCATTAGAAAAATTGTTCAAAAATATAGAACCCTTAGAATTCAAAGGTAAATTATTTATACTATCCGCAACAGGATTTAAAGTCTTCCCAAAAGAATGATTATCGCAAGGATTAATTTTAATTACTAATTATTCAGTAGTAACCTCAACTTTCCCTTTGTATAAAATAAAAGTATGTTCTGCCTGGCTTACTTCTTTATGAGACTTTTCTACAAGCAAAGGATATCTATAAACTATCTCAGCTTTTTCAAGCAAGCTTAAAGCTAATGAAGCTCTGGCTCCAAACTTCTTAATAATCCAGCGGGAACAAAAAGGCAGAGTTTTATATTCTTCTTCAACAAAATTCATAATTTCTCTTGCTAAAGAATCTCTAACTCCTTTTCTAGATTCAAATCTGTAAATCTCCCCTGGCTTCCCATCCTGAACTAAACCCAATCCAGAAGTTGCAAAAGGTTCTATAGCATATGCCCATTCTTCTATTTCTTGAATATTTTTATTATCATAATTAGGAATAGTAATTCCTGCATGCACCATATATTCTCCTAATTCATGCCCTGATAAATTTCTAACAGGAGAAAACCCAAAACCAACAATAGAATCATAAATAACTTTTCCAATACTATTAATTTTTATTTTATCATTATTTTTTACAACTTTTAAAGCCTCGTCTAAAGCTTTTTCAGCAGCATCTATTAATTTTTCATATTTTTTATCTTTTGTTAAATCAAGAGAAAAAGCAGTATCTGCAATTGCCCCTTCTATTTGCACCCCAATATCTACTTTCAGCAAGCCATCTGCCTTAGTCTCATCATTATAAGCAGGAGTATAATGGGCAGCAATTTCATTTATGCTTAAATTAACAGGAAAAGCAGGCTTGCCGTTCAGCTCAATTATTTTTCCTTCAATCTTCTCTGCAATCTCTAAAAGTGCCATATCTTTTTTTATAAAATTCCTGGCAAACTCCCTAACTTCTTTTGCTATTTTTCCAGCTTTTCTGTAGTTTTCAATATCTAAATTATTATCTTCCCTTATTAAACTATCCTTTTTTTGCTGATTATTGATTTCCAATTTATCTATTTTTGTATTTATATTCTTAGCTTCTCTTCCTGTACTTCCGCCATATTGTTTCTCGCTCATTTTAAATTTAAATTATAATTTCAGTTTTTCCTTCTTCTTTCTTTAGGAAGATAGTTCTTTATAAACTTTCCATTAACTATTTTAGCCATTCCCAAAAAATCTTGAGTATGTTTAATAGCAAAATATCCTTTTTTACCAAGAAAATCCTCTTGTTTCTTCAGCAGATTTTCAGGGCTATCAGAAATGCGAGATAGATCAACATTTCCGAGGTCAGAAAATAGCAATGCTTGTTCCTGAGTTAAGTCAACATCTCTTCCCTTCAAATAATCCTGCGCCTGTTCCTTGGTTAATTCTATAATATTCTCTGTAATCTGCTCTTTTAGAAGATGCAAAGCATCAACACTTAGGCGCAAGTCTCCTCCATCATATCTCGCAAAATACAACCCTATTATCTCAACAAAAACACCCTCTGCTATCTTAGCCAGCTCATCAGCATTTATACTTCCAGAATAAGCTCTTATCTTGTCTTGTCCTGATTTAATAAGAAGAAAAGGAATTTTCTCAATCCCAAATTTCTTAATCTTGGAGACAACTTCAGCCTTCTGATTTCCTGTTATAAATTCTGGTTTCATCTCGAATCAACCTCTTTGATGAGAGAGCCTGAAAACTCCCCATTTCTGTTCTGTCCTCTACAGACAGAAAGCCAGAAAATTTTATTTTCTGGAGAGTTATTCAGGATTTCAAAAATCTTTAATAAGTTGAACATGCGAAGGCATGAGTAATAGATTTTTGAATTCATTTTAAATTAAAATTTTTAATACATTTAATTGAAGAGTCTCTATTAAGAGTTATTAACTGAATAGAATTTATTCTGAAACTAAAGTTTAATTTTTCTTGTTTTATCTCTTTAACTGCCTTATCTATCTCTTCTCTTGTCTTAAAAACACCCAAAGTTACATGAGGAATATAAGGAATGTCTTTTCTAAGCCATCTAATAAAAATTTCTGAGTATAATCTTTTATGAATTTTAAGTATTTCTGACTTCCCTTTTCTAACCAGCAAGTAAAGATAATTCTCTTTTGGAGATTTTCTTATGCCTTTTAATATTAGTTTAAACCTTTTTATTCCTTTTAATGAATTTATTATATGATTATTCAACTTTTTCTGATTAATATTGCTAAATGGAAAAGCTATAGTAACATGCGGTTTTATTTTATTAGAAGAGGTGTCATAGATTCCCCTTATTCTCGCTATTTCTTTATTTTTTATTAAAATAATTATTGCTTGCTTCATCTGAGGTGTTTTGTACAGTTATATAATTTAAATTTAGGCTTATCATTCTCAAATTCAAGAATATTAACACAGCAATTATCCTGAGCCCAATTAACATCTTCAAATCCAGGAAGTTTATTATTAACGATATTGTTAAACATTCGAGAAACTCCTCCATGACTAATCAGCAAGACTTCTTTCCCTTTGTAATTCTTATTAAGATAATCTAAAAATTTTCTAACTCTTTCCAAGAATTCTAATCTGCTTTCTCCGCCTTTTGGTTTATGTGTCGCATATATTTCTGGAGAGTCATCTTCTTTACTCCAAGGAGTTCCTTCTAATTCTCCTATGTCTCTCTCTCTAATATCTTCTGAATAGATCACCGGAGTTTTTTTGTGAAATTCTAAAATCTCTTTTGCAGTTTCTCTTGTCCTTTTTAAACTAGAACAAAATATAATATCAAACTTTTTATCTTTTAATCTTAAAGCTAACTTTTTAGCCTGTTCTTTCCCCAACTTTGTTAATTTATCCTCTTTTCCCTGATAAAGTTTCTTAAAATTATTTTCAGTTTCTCCGTGCCTCACAAAAGTAACTTTCATTTTAATATTTCTTTTAGAAATTTAGTTATTTCCCCATTACTTCTTAGGATTATGAACTTATTTTTATATTGTTTAACAAATTTTTTATGTTTTGTGAGACATTCTTTTTTATATGAATTTACATAATTATAAAGTTCAATGAAATCTTTTAAAGTTTCTTTTTTCCCTTTCAAGATTCCTAATTTTCTTTTAATAACTCTAAAAAGAATTCTTTTCTTCAAAATTAAGTGATGAACATCGATTATAATAACAAGATCCGCTTTTTTATATATAGGAATTATCCATTCCTTGGAATAAGCCCCTTCTATAATCCATTTAGCTTTATTTGTTATGTTTTTTATTATTTTATCTCTTATTTTTTCGCTCACCCTCTCAAATTCATTTTTCTTAAATACTATATTGTCTAAATCATAATGCTTAATTTTTAATTTTTGAGATAACTTAGTTGCCATAAAAGTTTTTCCTGCACCACTTCCACCTACAATATATATCCTATCAACTTTCAAGTTTTCCTCCTGAATTTAGCAACAAAAAATCCTTCTGTATCATTATCCTGGGGATAAATTCTGCATGCTCTTTCAATATTTTTATTATAAGTTTTCTCTTCCCATCGCAGGATTCCTGCCCTGCATTTAATCGGCAAATCAGATTCCTCCAGCGTAAAGTCTGGAAATTTCTCAAGCAGGAAGCTAACAACTTCTTCATTTTCTTCAGGAGCATGAGTGCATGTAGAATATACCATAACTCCCCCTTTCTTCAAAATCTTAGCAGCACTTTCTATTAGATTTTTTTGTATCTTGCTCAATTTTCTGATTATATTTTTATTCCACATAATAAAAGTTTTTGGGCTGCTCCTCATAGTTCCTTCTCCTGAACAAGGTGCATCAACTAAAATTTTATCAAATTTAATTCCTTGTAAAAAAAAGCGCTCGCATAAATTTTCTCCTAACATTCTTGTTACAACAGAATTTGCAACCCCGCATCTTTCTAAATTTGATGCAAGTATTGCAATTCTCCCTATATCTCTATCATTTGCAATTATATTTCCAGAATTCTCCATCATCGCAGCCATTTGAGTAGTCTTGCTTCCCGGGCTTGCACATAAATCCAGCACAAATTCCCCTGCCGCAGGATTTAAAGCAATAACAGAAAGCATAGAAGAAAGCTCCTGAATATAATAATATCCAAGCAGATGTTCTTCTGCTTTTCCAATTTCTCCAGGCATTAGCTCTTCTACCAGCATTATCTCTTCGTGGCCTGGAAAAGGTTGTTCAACTTTCCATTTTTTTTCCAGCCTTTTCTTTAATTCCTCGCAAGAAATTTTTAAAGTATTACAGCGGATAAAATTTTTAGGAGGATGATGGATTATCTCTGAAAAAGCAGGAAAATCGCTGCCAAGCAGGCTCTTCATGCGTTCTTCAAACTCTGGCTTCATCTTATATTCTTTCATAAAATTTCAAAGAAAAATCAGCTTTTATTACTTTCTATTAATATTCTGTTTTCAAAAAGCTTAAATATAGAATTTTCTTAAGCAAAATATGGTAATAGCTCTTCCTTCTTATCAGGGAAACGATGTTCCACCAAGAGAAACGCAGGGTATTTCTACCCGTAGGGGGCTGAGATTTATAGGAATTCATGGACAAATCTCTCCTGAAGGAGCAAGATACAAAATTAAATATGCAAATAATGGCAGGCTTGCATATTTTACAGCTCCAAAAGATATACAAGTCAGCGGGATAGAAGAAGTTTTTTTTATTGATGCTGTTAAAGAATTGTTATTAGATAAAAGATTGCAGATAAGGAAATCTCCGCGTGAACTAGCTAAATATATAGAACAATTAAGAGATTACAAAGGATATATTGACTATTTTAAAATTGAAGCAGGGAATCCTGCTAGAACTCCTGAAGAGATCAGGCAAGTTGATGAATTAGCAGCAGGAGCAGAGGAAATAGAAGGATTAATTGAAGATATACACCAGTTTAGAGAAACAGCTGATAGCTTATTTACAAAACTATCTTCTACTGCCAATATCCCTGGAGAAAGACAAGCCTTAATAGCCAAGTTAAAACAAGGTTTAAGTTATCCAGAAGCTCATTTAAGTGATGTAGAACAAGAATTATCTAATTTAGCATATCTTGAAAGTTTAAAAGATGATGCTGCAAAGTTCGGAGTTAAATTAGAATATATAACAGGGCATAAAGCAAGATTTATTTATAATGACCAAGAATATTCAAAATTTATATTTTCAGAAGCTGAATTGCAAAATCAAAGAGTAACAGAAATTACAGGATTTATACCCTGGAAAGAAAGTGATTTTTCTCTTTTTGCAGGATTAATGCGAGCATATCAAGCAAGTCATACTATCTCTCTTGCAGCCTCTCCTTCTCCAGTAATTTTAAATGCATTTGCACAAATAGAGCCCTTAACACTTAACATAGAAGAATTAGAGCTTGCTGAAAAACTCAGAATAGCAAGAGAAGGAAAACCAAGACCGATTGAAATTGAGAATAGTCTTAAAACAGTTATAGAAAAAAGATGGCAAACTTGTGCATATTATACAGCAGCCTAAGATTTATAAACCAAATTTAACTAGCTAAAAGATAAAAAGATGGTAAAAAATATAAAAAGAGGATTTTTCAAGCTTTTAAAAGACAGCTGGGATGAATATAGAATTAATTTTCCTGCAATTTTAATAATATTTATTTTGCTTTCTGTTATTCCTGCGCTAATTCTTGCTTATGTGAAAATACCTGCAATAAATTTTTCGCTGGATGAGACTATTGCTTTCTTGCAGACAAATAAAGGAATATTATACCAAACTTTATATCTCGCCTCAATGTTTATATCAGCTTTAATGTCTTCTTCTTTAATAATCTTGGCATTTTCAAAAAAAGTTAATTGGAAATCTGCAATTTCCTCAGGCTCAAATTTCTGGGGAAAATATATCCTGTTGTCAATAATTTTAGTTTTACTCCTTATTATCCCTTTAATCCCATTAGTTTTAGGGCTCTATATTTATACTAATCTTCTAATCTATCTTAGTATATTATCATTAATTCTTTATATTCCCGGAATAATTTTCAGTTTATATTTTATATTTTCCTATTATGCTTTAATTTCAGAGAAAAAATCAATAATAGAATCAATGAAATCCAGCTTTAATATTATAAAAGGAAAATGGTGGAAAACTCTTGGTTTGCTTATCTTGCTATTTATTGCATTAGCAATAATTTCAAGCTTATTTTCTGCAATTGGCAGTTTAATTAATAAACTTTCAGGGCAGGTTTCTTATATTGAAAACATAGTTAATGCACAAACAATAAAACAGCAAGTCTTAACAACTGCTGGCTTCTTCATAACTTTAATATTTTCTCTTGCTGCAAGCTTAATTGCCATTCCTTTAAAAATATTTTTCTTAAAGAATTTTTATCAAGACATGAAAAGTAAAGATTAAAAAATAAGTATATAACTACTTATTTAATAATTAATTTCATAGTAATAATTACTATAGAATCTATATCTATATAGTTGCATAATAAAGAAGATGATTTATTAATTTTATAAACAATATCTAATTTTATAGTATCAGAATATCTAGAAATCTCCTAGTTTCTTTTGCTTTTTTCCATCAGCAATCTCTTTAATGTTCACATTAAAAACTTCAAATATATTCTCAACAGCAGGAATTATTTGATTGTTCAAATAATAATCAATATTATATTCTCCCTTTTCATCTGGAAGTTTTACTTTGTCTCTTACAAGCTTCTTTTTTTCTCTTGTCTCTGCTATAAAATACTCTATCAGCATCCCAATATCTATAGGTTTGCCCTGCTCTTTTATCTTTTGAGCTGCAATAACATGGGGAGTTACAGCTTTATACTCTGCCAGAATTTTCTTCAACTGCGTTCTTATTATTATCTGCTTTTTTTCTATTCTTCTTTCCTTTAAATCTTCAATTACTTTTTTAATATATTCTAAAGCTTTTTTTTCATCTCCTGATTTTAAAATCATATCTAAAATATTATTCTGGACTTGCCGGGCTAATTGGCACCAATCTCTTCTTACTGTCTCAAATCCTCTTATTTTCATCTTTCCTTTCTCATCTAATAAAGCATATTTTTTCTTTGCCCCTGCTTCTCCTGATTTTTTCCTTGTCCAAATTCCTCTTTTATAAAAATCTTCTAATTCTAATTCCATACTTCCCGGAAGCTCTTTATTTAATTTTTTCAAAAATTCTAAAGTTTCTGCTTTTGTTTTTTCCTGTAAAAGAAAATAATAGCCGTCTGTATCCCCGTAAATTACTTTATACCCTTCTTTGTTAGTTTTATCAATCATCTCATGTATAAACTTCCTGACTAAAGCAGTTGTAGAAGCTGCAGATTCTAAAGAATAATACCTTGCTCCAAAAAACCCCAAGTACCCGTAGCTGGCATTTACCAGAAGCTTGGCGGCATTGCTTCTTGCTTTTATTATAGCATCAGGCTTTTCCTTCAGCTGTTTCTTTAATTGTTTCCTGCGTTCTATCAACTCTCCAAGCAGAATAGGGAAAAAACTTGGCTTTTTTGAAAAATATGCTTTATTTTTTTCATTAATTTCAACTTCATTACTCTCCTCTTTTTTGATTGCCCCTAAATAGCTTGCTAAAGATAAATTAAAAGAATTTATTATACTCCCATACATAGAAGTAAAATCAAATGCAGCTATATCTTCATATAATCCTGGAATAGGCTGGAAAACAAATGCTCCTTCATACTTCACCCTGCCTCTTCTTAAAGCAAGTTCATCATGCACAGGCCTCTTCTCAGCAATCTCATTAAATCTCTCTAAATTATGCAGCAGAAAGTCTTCAACATGCCCAGACATTCTGTCTCTTGAAACATTAAAAATAGGCTCTTGAAGCATTTTTGTCAACTCCAGCAAATCAGGCCACAATTTTTCAAGTAATTTAAAAGTCAAAACAGAATCTTGGAGATTATAAGCAAAATAATCTTTCCATTCATGCTCTTTTATTTCTTTTGATTTTTTAAAATCAAAATTCTGCTTTCCTTCCCCAAGCAATTCAGATGCAACTTCATTTAACCCCAAAGTCTCAGACTGAAGATATTGTGAATAATTTGCGTCTATAAACCTGTATAAATCAATATGAACTAATCCTGATATCTTTCCTGTTGTCATATTTCCTCTTGAAAATGCTGGCTGGCTGCCATCTAAACCTAACGCCAGCTTTATTCCGAGTTTCTCAGCTCTCGCTCTTAAATATTGCAGATCAAAACCATCTGAAAAATATCCTGTAAGAATATCTGGAGCTTCTTTTTTAACATAAGAAACAAAAGCTTCAATCATCTCTTCTTCATTCTTAAAATATTCTACATAATTTCCTGCATCAGAACATTTCCGCCATGTTAATACTTTTTTAATTTTTTCTCCAACTAAAGAAATCATAAGAATTTCCCCTTTTCCTATTTCAAACTCTTCTGTTTCTATATCAAATGCGAGAATTTTTGGAGAAAATTCTTTTTCTTCTGCTTTTTCAAATTTTTTCAGTTTAAAGGCAAAATCAACATTTAAATTTTCTAACCCTTGAAATTCTCCTGGCTCAATACTTTCAACTTCAATATTATACCAGTTTAATGGAAGCATCTTGCTGTCAATAATATATTTTGTAATAATATTAATATCATATTCTCTTCTTTTTTCTATGCCTGGAAGATTAAGATTATCAGCAAAATCATGGGCATCTTTATAATTTGTAATAAAAATCTTCATCGCTTTGATAGCTTTCCCTAAAAAGTTTTTATTATGAAGCTCTATTTTTTCAACTTTTGAAGTTCTTCTTTCCCCTTTTATCTCTATTTTCCTGATTTTTTCTTTTAAATTTTCTATCTGCTTGTCATTTAATCCTGGCTCTAAAATTGCCCATAAATAACTCTGGATGCAGTCAACTAACACTGCCTTCTTTCCTTCTATAGTCCTTCCATAAATTAAAATATAATTCTTGCTATTAAAGTCAAAGTTCTGATAATCTAAAGGAATGAATTTTAATTTCATTCTAAAAGAAATATAATAAATTATTTAAACATGCTGGCAAGAACCTAATATATGTTACTATTGTTAAGTAATAAAATGATAAGGTTTAAAAAGCCTAAAACCCTGTAATAATATGGAAAAAATTGAAGTAAATAAGAAAGAAAGTTGGCTTGCAAGAATGTTTAATGATATAAAAACTTTTTTAGTAAGTATAGGAATAGTTGGAACTTCAGCTTTAGGAAAAGCGCACCTGGCAGTTGGAGGCTATTTAGAAGAGCAGAGAAAAGCTTCTCAGCAAAAAGAAATAACAGATGCTCAGGAAAAATGTGAGGCAATGATAAAACGACAGGCTCTTCCTATAGAAAATAAGCATATAAAGAATCAAAATATAATTAATAAAAAATTTATTGTTTGTTTTTAATAAAAATGACCTTTGAAAAAATTTTAAGAGCCCCATTAGATACAAAACATCTTGAAGCAAAAGAAAGAGAAAGAAATAGAACTATAAACATATCAAACAAGCTGGCATTTGGTATTGGAATCCCATTAATAGCAGCTTTATCTTTTTTTACAGGCTATATGATAAAAGACATTCAATCCCAAGAACAAAAAATACAACAGCAATTTTAGCCTGCAGAAACAGAAGCGCAAGAGCAATATCAACCAATAATTAAACATCCAGAAGTATATCTTATATAATATGGCAAAAGAATTACTTGAAACAAGACTGCAAGGAATTGATCGTGAAACCTGGCAAGATGTAAAAAGGGCATTATGCGAGCCTCATATTAATCCTACTGAAGAGAAAATGAGAAAAAGAATGCCTTATCTTAAAGACGATTTAGCTCCTGCAATTGCAGGCAGAATAATTGCTGCGGGATTTGCATCTACTCTTTATGGCGCAATTAATAAAAATCCTTTGAAAAGAGTTTGGTATGGAATTATGAGTACAGGAGAGCTTCCAGAAAACTTTTTAAAAAGGTTAAGCGAATGGGAAAGAGTTTATTTTTTTGCAGGGCGCTGGAAGATTAGAAGCCCAGATTTAAAAGAGCCCCCTGTTGTTTTAACAGTAAGGCACCTTAACGAAGGCTTGAATAAAGTATACAATGACCATTATACTAGAAAAGCTAAAGGAGAATATGAAAGTAATCTTGTCTTGCCAGAAGGAAATGATATAAGAGAAGCATATAAAAGAATTATAGATGCATACTATAAGCAATTTCAACAGCCTGCCCAGACTCCAATTCAAGCCAGACCTAGGCAAAGAGATTTATTCTTTCATGCTCCCCGCCCTGATTAAATTTATTAATCTCCTATTCCTAATAATTTTATGGGTTTACAAATAGGAGATATAGTTCCAAGACAGGCTATTACACTGGAAGGTCTAAAAGGAAAATTCATAGTAATAGATGCCTTTAATTCTATATATCAATTTCTTTCCTCTATAAGGCAGCCAGACGGCACTCCTTTAATGGACTCAAAGAAAAGAGTTACTTCTCATCTCTCAGGATTATTTTATAGGAATATAAATCTGCTTCAAGAAGGTATAAAACTGATTTATGTATTTGATGGAACTCCTCCTGAACAAAAAGGCAGAACTCATGAATTAAGGCAAGAAGCTAAAGATGAAGCAAGAGAAAAATATGAGCAGGCAAAGCAGGAAGAAGACATAGAGTCAATGGGAAAATACTCAAAAGCATTATCAAGATTAAATCAAGAGATGATTGATGAAAGCAAGGAACTGCTTAAAGCCTTGGGAATTTGTGTAATTCAAGCCCCAGGAGAAGGAGAAGCTGAAGCAGCTTTTCTTGCAAGAGAATATAAAGAAATTTATGCAGTTGGCTCGCAAGATTATGATTCTTTGCTCTTTGGTGCTCCAAGATTAATTCAAAATTTAACTTTAGCAAGAAAAAGAAAAACCTTTTCAGGCTTTGTTTATATTTCTCCTGAGATAATAGAATTAGAAAAAGTTTTGAACAGCCTGCAAATAAATATGGAACAGCTCATTTCTTTAGGTATATTAGTGGGCAGTGTGGATTATAATGAACAAACAATTTTTAAGGAAAATGGAATTATAAAAATGAGTCGCATAGGCGAATGTCCAACTGATTTACCCTTAGAAGTACCATGCTTTGACGCATTGACTAAAAAGATTACTTTCAAAAAAGTAAAGAAATATATTAAGCATAAAATAAATGAGCCTTTATACGAAGTTTTAACAAGATATAACAGAAAAGTAAGAGTCACTAAATCTCACAGCCTGTTTATTAAGCGAGATAATAAAATTCTGGCGATTAAAACTCCTGAATTAAAAATAGGGGACAAACTTGTTGTGCCAATTAAAATACCAACGCAAAATAAAGAAATACTTGAATTAAACCTTGCACAAGAACTTTGGAAACATAGAGATAAATTGAAAAGACTGATTTATTGCGATGGAAGAAATGTTCAATCGATAATTAAAAGTAGATTGCTTCAAATAAACGATAAAAGAAATACAGATAAAAGATATGTTTTAACTAAATTTGGTCTTAAAAAATTAATAAGTTTAAGAATAGATAAGAAAATTACTACAACAAAAACGCCTTTAAGTTCAAGTATCCTTTATGATTGGGAGAAAGGAAAAAGAGATCCAACTGAAAATAGATTTAAAAATTATCTAAATTTCTTGGGAATAGATTTAAAAGAGTTTAATAAAGGCAACAAATGTATCAAAGAAATTAAAAAATCAGTCTTTGAAGAGAATATTTTTCCATTGATAAAATATCAGAATAAGTACAGAAAAACACTGCTATTTAAGTCTTTATCTGAAGAAGAAATTAAGTTATTATCTGAACAAGATTTCATTTATGGAAGAACAAGAAGCAAAAACCCTTTATCTTCAATTATAAAAATAACTCCAGAACTTATTAAGATTATTGGATATTTTCTTGCTGAGGGGCATTTAAGTAAGGATTATAGGGTAAACTTTAGCTTTGCACATAAAGGAATTGGTCATGATGATTATTGTGTTAAAGATGCAGTTAGATGCATTAGAAAAGTATTTAAGACAATACCAAAAGTTTATACCGAAAAATCAGTCAGGCATATATGTATTGATAATTGTGTGGTTCATGATTTTTTTGCTTATGTGTTGGGACTTGAAAAGCAGAATTCAAAAACAAAAAAAGTACCGAATTTAATATTTAATATAAATCCAGAACTGCAATTAGAACTTTTGAAAGGTCTTTTTTTAGGTGATGGAAGCCTAAGTAAAGATCATATATCTTTTAATACCGCAAGCACTGATTTAGCAACAGGTCTTTCATATATATTCTTACAGCAAGGCATAATTTCATCCACCACTTCCCAAACTGAAAGAAATTATAGTATGAAGGCTTTAAATATTTGCGGAAAGGATCAGCTGTTAAAGTCTAAAAAAATTTGGGAAAAGCACAGCAAAGCGAAAAGGTTAATAGAATATTGTAAGAAAATATCAAAAAAGAAGCCACTTATGGAAATTGAAGGAGATTTAGGATATATAAAAATTAAAGCTATTAACAAAGTAAAGCCATCAAACGCATATGTCTATGATTTTTCTGTTGATGGTGAGAATTTTATTGCAGGTTTTGGAGGAGTATGCTGCCATAACACAGATTATAATCCAGGAGGAGTTCACGGATTAGGCCCTAAAAAATCCTTAGATATAGTCAGAAAGCTAAAGTCTCCTGCAGTAATCTTTAACTCTATACCAAAAGAAAAACAAGACTTTGACTGGCAAGAAATCTACTCTTTATTCCACAAGCCAAATGTAACAAGAGATGTAGACATCTCCTGCCCAAGAATAGATGAAGATAAAGTCCGCAGGATTCTAGTAGAAGAACATGATTTCTCATTAGAAAGAGTTAATTCAGCTCTTGATAAATTAAAAGTAGCAAAGAAAGAACAAAGTCAAAAAACACTTTTCTAAAGAGAAAGTGTTTTAAATCATATCTTCTTAAAATAGTGATGGAAAAAGATATAGAATTATTTTTAAAAAAGCTAAGAGAAATGCCAAATTTTAATAAAGTGAAATTTGTTTTTTTATATGGCAGTGTGGCAGGGAAAAAAGAGAATAAGCTTTCTGATGTAGATTTTGCTGTTTATTATTCAGATGCTGGAAAAGAGAGATTTAAGTTTAGATTAAAGCTAATGGCAGAACTGCCAGATAATTTTGATATTCAAATATTTCAGGATTTGCCTTTATATGTTAAAATTAATGTTTTAAAAGGGAAAATTGTTTATTCAAAAGATTTAGGTTTTGTTTATGATGTTGCATATCAGACAATTAAAGCATTTGAAGATTTCAAAAAATATTATTATGACTATATAGAAAGAAGACCCAAAATAACATGATAGAAAAAAATGAGTTAAGAAAAAAGCAAATAGAAGACAAAATTTCAAAAATTATGATAGTATAGAAATTGTTGAAAATAGTTTGCCTGCTGACTTAGAAGGCTTCCTTAAGCTCGGACTTGTTAAAGATGGAATATATAAGAAAATAGAATTTGCTATTGAGAATATTATAGATATCTGCTCTATTATAAATTCTGACTTAAGATTAGGAAGCCCGGAAACAGAAGACAGCATTTTTGATAATCTTGAAAAAAATAAAATATTAAACAAAAAGGCTTTAGATTTAATTAGAGAGATGAAGGGTTTTAGGAACATACTTGTCCATAAATATGGAGACATAGATGATGAAAGAGCTTTTGAGACTATAAAAGAAGGCTTGAAAGATTTTGAAGTTATTATTAAGGAAATAGAAACTTTTTTGAGAAAAAATTAAGTTAAAAGCAGCAAAAAAAGAACAAAGTCAGAAGACTTTGTTCTGAAGCAGCTTTACTTACTTCCTATTACAGCCTCACTCAAAGATTCTCCTGCTTTTGCCCCAGTTTTCATCTTTAAGCGATTATCAAAATCTTCTAGTTCTTGCTTCATTTTCTTTCTTCTTTCCTTAGCAGCTTTTCCAAGCATCCCAACCATATTTAATAATGTTATAAAAACTGCAATTATTACAAACCATATTAACAAGCTTACCCACCACGACTTATTGGCAAAAGCAAGCCATATAAAAAAATCAGCTTGCTTTGATAAAGCCTGTGCCTGGGCAAGAATTACTGAAAATATCGCGCCAATAATATATGCAATTCCTGGAGAAAAAGTTGAATATCCCGCTATAATTTTTCCAATAGCTAAAAAGAAAAACAGCCATAAACAAATAACAATAAGCAGTTTCAAAGAAAATGAATAATTTTGTCCAAATAATACTCTAAACACAATGTTCATCTTTTTAAAAGCAGAATCAATCGCTTTGACAGTGGGATTTCTTAAAAACATCTCTTTCCATTTAGCCAAGACAAAACTAGTTCCATTAAGGTCATTTATATTAGTAACAGCATTATTTACCTTTTCAGCTCCTGAATTAATCTTTTCAATATCAGGAGGCAGCCCAATATCTTCTGCTCTTGCTATATTTAAAGTAATAATAATTCCTATTAATAAAAAGATTAACAATACACCAGATTTTTTCATATTAGTTAAAATACTACCTGCTTTATAAATATTTTCCAATATAACTCTCGCCACTTAATAAAAAATAAAGAAACTGAGGTTTCAGTCTTTTATGTCAGAGAAACTTCTTTTCTCTGAGCATCCAAAACTTATTTCTGATAAGTTTTTGATATTTGCATCTAGCAAATAAAAAATAAAGAAAAAGATTAAAAAAATAAAAAAATAACTAACTTGTTGGCTTTTTTTTGCCTACAGATTCTAAAGCCTCTCCTGCACTACCCATGCCCTTTATTGCGCCTTTTAATTTCTCTCCGCCAGCTTCTTCAGCTATTTCGGTTTTCTGTGCAGCTCCCATCATCTTTCTCCTCATGATAAAAGGTCCTAATGATGTTACACCTAGATTTAAAGCAATGAATACTACGAATGCTCCAACTAATCCAGCATATACTGCTAAAGTTCCTAAAAAAGCAAATACTCCAGTTGTCCAAGCAACAGTCCCAACCACAATACCAAGATTTGATGCGATTATTCCTATTAAGAATGCCGCACCCCATGAAACATACGAACTAAATGTGCTAAATGAAGATATTATATCTCCAAATGTTATAAAAATCAATAGCCAGACAGCAAGAGTTATAATCATCGAACTTGTGTCATCATTTGTTACTTTAGCTATAGGACCGAAAACATAGCTTAGTACTTTTCCAGCAGAATCTCCAAGCTTATCTGTCCAAACAGCTCTACTTTGTTCTACTTGAGCAGGAGCAGTTGTTTGAGATGACTTAAGGCTAATAACTGCAATAACAGATGCTAAAATTATAATAGCAACCACTATAACAATAAATGCTTGAGAAGCTCCTCTTTTACTTTTCATTATTTTTACCTCCTTTTACCAATATAATAATATGCCTTAATAAGAAAACACTCTTTTATAAATATTTCCTTTCAGAATTTATCAAAAATAAGTAGCTAAACCAACAAGGGAAAATATTTATAAAGCCAGTTAGAGTATAATAACCATGAACAAAAAAGGAGTGTTAATTCTAGGAATACTCGGAGTTGTAATTATATCTATATTCTTTGCATCATTTGTAAGTGCTGCTACAGACCCTTGGACAGCAATAAGTGATATTTTCAAGCCAATAATACAATTGCTTGTAGGTTCAGGAGAGACAAATTTATTTGAAAGATTTTTATTTGCTTTGGTTATATTTGCAGTAGTCTATGCAGTTCTTGATAGAGTTCCTCTTTTTAATGAAAATGGTTTTGCATTGTTTGCAGTTGCAATTTCTTTAGCAGTTCTTGGAGCAAGATTTATTGCAGACACCGATTTAGTTCAGACAATTATATTTTCAAATGGTGTTTTTGCTGTTGCTTTATTATCTATCCTCCCTTTTGTTGTATATTTTTACTTTGTGTATAAAGGGCTTGAAGATAGCAGAATTTTAAGAAGATTTGCCTGGGTAGTTTATATTATTGTATTCTTGGGGATGTATACTGTAAAAAGTAGTAGCGGGGCAGATTACACAAAGTATGCCTGGATGTATGTTGCTTCTGCATTACTTGCCTTATTATCTCTTATAATAGATGGCACAATAAAAGGAATGCTTACTAAAATGAAAATAGAAAAAGCTACGATGACATATAAAGGGTCAGGAGCCTTAGCAATACAATCAAAAATGGCAGAGATAACCAATCTCTGGAAAACAAGTCCAACAGCTTATGTGGGAGGTTTAGTTTTCACAGGAAGCCATGGTAAAACGGGAACAGAAGCATATAACTCAGATATGGAGCATTTGGAAAAAGAATTCCATAAGGCATTAAAATAATTTTATATATCTAAATATTTATAAACTTCTTATTTCTATAAGAAATATGAAAAAAACTGAGGTTTTTTGCTTCTCTCGCTTAAGAGGTAAGCTCAAGATGAAAAAGGGTTTGATTTTAATTATTCTATCATTTGTCTTAATAGCAGGGTTAGCTTCAGCTTATGGTTATATGGATTTTAGAGGTGCTGCTAATGATATAATAGACTGGATAAACCAAATCTTTGGCCCTTTCTTTGCAGCTTTATTTGGAGTCTCAGAATTTGACCAGCATTTATTTGCCAGAATCCTGCTGCTAATACTAGTTTATGTTGTTTCTTTCTTAGCTCTAAAAAAAGCTCCTTTTTTCAAGGACCAAAAAGCAATTCCCGTAATTGTATCTTTAATAATCTCAATTCTGGGAGTAAGATTTCTATCAGAATCAAGTCTTATAGATTTCATCCTGCTGCCTTATGGCACAGTATTTATTGCTATCTCGGTTTTCCTACCGTTTTTTATATATTTCTTTTTTATTGAAAGTGTTGTAAAAGGCAGCGGCTTAGGAAGAAGATTAGCTTGGATATTGTTTGCAGCTATATTCCTTGGATTATGGTTTACAAGACAAGAGGAATTAGACAGCACAGGACAATTTATTTATATTCTTGGGATAATTTTTGTTGCAATTGCTATTTTATTTGATGGCAAGATTCATGAATATCTTGAATTATTTGAAGGGAAAAGACAAAGAAAAAAGTTCTATAATGAGCAAATTGCAGAAATTGATAGAAAGATTGGTTGGGCTATAAAGGCTGGGGCAGAAACACCAGAAGCAAAAAAATCTCTTGAGAATTATCATAAAACAAGAGATGAATTAGTAAGAGAAAGAGGAAGAGTATAATTTAAGACTATTATCTATTAATCTAACAATTAACTATATTAAAAGGTTAATTCTGCATTATATAATATAAAGGCATAAATTAATATCATTAAAGTAATAATTATCAGCATATTTTTATTAATATCCTGCCTATTATCCTAAGAATTATTTCCCCTTCTTTCCAATATAATCCTTATTTTTCATATTCAAAAATTCTCAGAATTTTAACAGGTACCTTAAAACTATGAAACATCTTAAGAAAGATATTAAGATTTTCTATATTAATAAGTATAACATTAGCCCCAAGCTTCTTTGCTTCATATTTTTGAATAAGCCCCTTATAGAATTTCCCATAATAATTATATCCAAAAATCTTTTTATTTAGCATTACTCTTTTTGAGTTTGGCTTTATATTCCCCCACATCATGACTGCCTTGCTTCTCCCCCCCTCTAATTTTGGAGCATAATGCTGATATAATATAATCGCATTCCCAAGCATAGTATCTTTTAATTTCCAATTTTCTAATTTTCCAGTTATTACATTAATCTCATTATCTATATTAAGAAGTTTCCAATATTTTTTGAATTTTACTGAATCAAGAAAACTATTTTTAATCCCTTTGACTTCTTTCTCTATTTCTTTTTCCTTATCTATAACATCTATAAAAATATCTATATCGCTTTCTTTAGTTGCTTCTCCCCTAGCTGCAGAACCAAAAAGGATTATTGATTTTATCTTATCTAAATTTTTTGTACTTTGAATAAAAAAAGACACAAAATCAGAGGCATAACTTATCAGCTCCATTTTAATCCCAGCCCCTCAAATAAAGATTTAATTTTATTGAAAGAATTTAACACAGATTCTATAGTTTCAATCTCTTGAGGCTTTCCATAACATAAAAGGTTTCTTTTTGTTTCTATTTCACTTAAAAGATTAAGAATTTCTTCTTTATGCTCAAAATCAAAGTTAAGTTTCTCTTTTGCTCTTTTTAATGAAGCAAATAACTCGTGTTTAAGAGTTGTTCCAGGGTTTATTAAGCTGTTTTTATGAAGAAAAACTTCTAACATTTCTGTTGCAGCTACAGACACATTAAATCCTATATTTCTTTGTCTTTCTTGCAACCCTTTTTGTATACTTTCTTTTATAACTTCAAGACTTTCATTAATATTTCTTAGATGGTCTTCTGTTTTCATTATTAATCGGGGGGATATATGTTTATAAAGCTTTAGTTTCATTTGTAACTATTAATTAGTTTCATTTGTAACTATAACTACTCAAACTTACAACCCCTAAGAACTATAAAGAACTATTTCCCCTCTTTCCTATATCCAACTATCTTTTTTCCTTGATAAATAGGAACTTCTTCTGCTACTTGCAATTTATTGCTTCCTCTTAAGAAAAAAGCTCCAACAACAACTGCTGCTAAAGCAATTATTCCTATTGTAATTGTACTGAAATTAGCCATACTAGGCAGTTTGCTTTGCAGCCATGTTCTAAACAGTAGATTAATTACAAGCAATGCTAATCCTGCTCCAACAAGAATATATCCCACAACTTTATTCACCATCTTCTTTTATATCTTTTTATATTTATTTTATAAATAATATCCTTATTACAGCAATCAATAAAGATAATGTTAAAGTAATGCTGAAATATTTTGGCTTATTTAATATTAAAGGAATTAAATTTAATACAAGGATCAATCCCCCTGTTATTAAATTTATACTATTTAGTTCTATCATCTTACAACTCTGCCAATAGCCTCCATTAAAGTTGAGATTATCAATAATATCAATCCGTAATTTGGCTGGTTAATAAAAAAAGCAATAGCTCCCACGAATGCGATAAATCCAATTAACAAATTTAAAGGATCTAATATATATGCTCTTTTATCCATAATATCTCTAATTATTGAAGATTTATAAATCTTATCACTCTACACAAACTTCTTTCTCGCAACCCCGTTCGGTATTTTTATTTATTTTGTCTCACAAAGTTGCTCGTTTGTACCTTCAACTAAATTCCAATCTAACTTTATTAATTGCTTAACAGCAGGATTTTTTGTATTAAGCTTATATAAATCAGATTTTCCAACTCTTCTTGTCTTTATAACAATGCAATTTCTTTCTAATTTATCCCAAAAACTCTGCAAAGTAGAATACGAAACCCCAGAATTCTTTGCTATCTCTGTTAAAGGATAATCAAATAACTGATATGTAATAAGAAAATCTAGAACTCTCATTACAGGATTGTCCCCGAATACTTCCAAAAATACTGATTTGTTTTCCATATATTAACTGATTGCTGCTTGTTTATAAATGTTTCTATAAATATTATTATATTACAAATATAGAAACATTTAAATATAATATTTTGTTAACAACAATATGAATTTTGATGATGAAGATAAGATAAAAGCAACTATCTTATATCACTTAAGAAAAAAGAAGGTAATAGGAGGAGTTCACACACCATTTGATACAGTTATAAGGGGTTTCCCATCACATCTAGGAAAAGATATAAAAAAAATTGCTCAGCAACTAATAAAACAAGGATTAATATTAACAAAACCTGCTTCTTATGGCTTACAAATCTCTCTAAACAAAGAAAGGATAATAGAGATTGAGATATATATTAAGAAGATTTTAGGAGTTGATTTTTGATGGCATATGACACAATAGGAAGTATAGTTATATTAAAGTTTCAAGAAAAAAAAACAAAAAAAGAGAAATTAATAGTAGCAAGAAAAATTCTTGAGGAGCATAAAAATATAAAGACAATTTTAGAAAAAATTGAAAAAGTCTCAGGAAAATTAAGAGTTCTTAAAGTAAAATATCTAGCAGGTAAAAAAACAACTGAAACAATACATAAAGAATCTGGCTGCATATTCAAGCTAGATGTTGCAAAATGCTATTTTTCTCCTCGGCTTTCTAATGATAGATTAGAGATTGCAAAAAGAATTAAGCAAGGCAAAGTATTATGTTTATTTTCAGGCCTGGCACCCTATCCAATAATAATAGCAAAAAAAACTTCTGCTTCAAAAATAATAGCAATAGAGCTAAATAAATTCTGCCAGCACTATGCAAAAGAAAATAAAATTCTTAATAAGATAGGAGATAAACTTGAGCTAATTCAAGGAGATGTCAGAAAAGTTATTCCAAAGTTAAAAGAAAACCGCAAAATTCTTGAGAAATTAGAAATTTTGGGGCCCCGAAAATCAGGTGATTTTCGCGGATTTGATTATATAGTTATGACTCGCCCGCAGCTTAAAGATACTTTTCTTAAAGCAGCATTAAAAGCATCAAAAAAAGGAACAATAATTTTTTATCATGGATTTGCCAAGAATATAGAAGAAATAAAAAAAGAAATATTAAAAGATGTAAAAAAGAGCAGGAAAAAAATAAAATTCTTAGAATACTGGAAAAATGGAGATATATCCCCTTACAAGCATAGATTTACTGTTGTTTTCAAGATAAAGAATTAAATAAAACATAATTAGCAACATCTCTTCTAGAATCTTTTGGATCAAATATTAGGTTTGTAAATTCAAAAATCCTGCAATCTCCTCTTCCCGGATTATATAAAGTATGTGCGATAAAGGGCGGCAAGTCAAATAAATAACCTCTAGGCATAGTTTCTACATAAATTTCTCCTGTTCTAGAATCTTTCAAAAAAACAGTTATCATTCCTTGAGAAACATACATAACTTCATATTTTATTTCATGAATATGTTTCCCAGTTATTTCTCCAGGCAGAATAATATGTTCAGTAATCTGGAAGCCGTTCCTGCCAATTCTTTTAAATAAATCATCTCCTTTAAAGACTTCTCTTAATCTTCCATCTTTTGCAGTATTAGAATTTGGTCTTGCATCTAATAATCTTGCTAATCTATTCCCAAATCTCTGGCTCATATAATTAAAAATAAAAAATAGTATTTAAGAATTATTATACTCTATAATTATATTCTCTTCTCAACTTTCACAGCAGTCGGAGCCTCTCCGCCATGCCATGTAAATCTTGGTCTGACTCTCATCGGATAAATTCTCTCAGAATTATCATCTAAAATTATTGCTGAGCCTTTTAAACTAGGCAAATCATCTAAATATTTTCTAATGCTGTCTGTAAGATAGCTTTGCATAATCTCATTTAAAGCATCAATATCAGGCTTTGCTGTAACTCTATGGCTTATCACAATATCAGATTGAGTCATAGCATCATGATGCAGCTGCCCTGGCTGCTGAGTAGCCATAACCATAGAAATTCCTGGCTGCCTGCCTTCCCGCAGCAGCTGAATTAAAGCATCTGTTGCAGCTGTTTTTTCTTTGCCTATAAACTCATGACTTTCATCTATGAAAAGCCATACTAAAGGCATCTCTCTTTTCTGAGAAAAACTCAAGTAGTCCTCTCCATGTTTAACTGCCTGAACTTCCTCTGCTTTTCTAGACATCATTCTCTGATTAAACAGCTTCTTGCTCACTAATCCTATTACCAAAGCTCTGACATTAAAAGTTCCAATAGAAGAATAAGGAGACAAATCTAAAATAGTTGTCTCTCCTGCTTTAATAAGCTCATCAATTTCTAATCCTTTTGCTCCTTTCTCTGAGAATACTTTCCATGACTGAGCAGCTTCAAACAAAGATATTGCAGCATGTTTCGTATCTTCATTTGTCCTCTCTTGCAATAATTCTTTTATAATATCATCAATATCAAAATCTTCTTTTTCCTCTTTTAATTCAAGAATAACTTTTTCTATAAGCACAGCAACAGGGTCTATCATTCCTAAATTAAAAGTAATAATCCAGTCTTCAATATCAAGCTCTGAAGGCTTAATAGCAAATTTTTCATCAACAGGAATTCCTCTTTTTTCATATTCCTGAAAATATCCTGCAGGCACAAAAACTCTGCAAGGCAATTTTTCTGGCTTCAAATCCCATTGTTTCAACAGCTCTTTTTCCTTGTCATTCTTAAACTTCATAGTCCAAAATATCCCCATAGTATCAAAAATTAAAGGGGCAATATTCTGCCTTTCTTCTTCAGGCAAGTTTGATAATTCTTCTGCAATAATTCCTATTGAATATGACTTTCCACTGTTATGGCTTATTATTCCATTAGCAATAAAAGAATGATTTTTATTAACTGATAAATCATACACTTCATTTATTCCTTGTACTTCTTCTATTTGTTTAATAGATAACGGAATCAAATCTTCATTTGACTTCCCAACTGAAAGAATATTATCTCCTACTTTTAATTTATTAGCATTTACATATAATAAAGATAATAATTTATTTCCTGTTGCAGTTAATAAAGGGTGTTCTTTAGTGAGAGTAATTGCTCTTCCATCCTGAAGAGTTACTTTCAGAAGATTTTCTTTAGTAATTGGATATCTTAATAATTCTGCAGTCTCCCATTCAAATATTCTTTCGTCTTTATTAAAAGATAAAATCTTATCTCCTTTTTCATCAAATTCACTGATTTTTTTATACCCCTTATCTGTAAAAACCATAGAATCTCCTTGAAGACAGCCTCTTTTGCCCGCAACTAAAATTACATGGCTCCTGGCTACATCTAAGTAAATATGATTTGACAAAGAAGTATACTGCCCCATTTTTACAAATCCTTTTCCAATATATACCAATCCTTTCTTGCCAAACCTCTTTTTATCTGCCTCGTCTCTTCCAATAATTATGTCATAAGGCATGATTATATTTGCAGAAATAAGTATATAAATTTATTCAATTAATTCCTTTAAAGAAAGTAGTATAAGATTAAATTAATAACTTATAGGAAATCACTTTAATAATCGGAATTTTTCGTAATTTCCTATCTAACAAACAACAAAAACACTACGAAAATTAAAGTTGTTTGCTATAGTAAAATCTTTAACAAAGATTTATAAATCTTCTACTCTCATTAATTCAAAGTCTTGCGAGTTTGAAACCTTAAATTCAAAAGAATTTAAGTGCTCAGAAATAAGAAGTATTTCTGAGATCCAGAAATTGCAATTTCTGGCTTTTAAATTTTCGTTGCGACTCAAATTTAAAATGACAGAAGAATGGAATCTTAAAAGACTAAAAGCAGAGTACATAAAGTTTGAGAAAAAATTCAAGCTTCCTGATTTTAACAAGCTGAATGAAGAATTTGATATAGAAAGAATTTCAGAAAAAGAAACAGACTATGTTCTCAGGGAAATAAGAAAAACAATTGCAGACAAGCTTATTGCTTATATAAGATTTGTAGAAACTATGATGAATCCAAGCAACGGTCCTATGTTTTTCTTTATGGTAGTCAAAGGATTTACATTAAATGACAAAAATTTAGTAGACACAATATATAAAAAACTGGCAAAATATGAAATTGATGTAATTGACTTGGATAATAAATATAATGAAAAAAAAGAAGCAGAATTTATCTCGCGCATCTATAAAGAGTGGCAGGATGTAAAAGAAGACATAGACAGCATAGTAAAAGTAATCAGGGAAAACCTAGAAAAAGTAAGTGAAAAAGCAGATAAAGAGTATTTCGGATAGCAATTATTATAAAGTACTATTATTGATGGAAAGATTATATCTATGGAATATGGTGTAAGAAGATAGTTAGATTAACTTCTCAAATATTTTTTCCAGATCTATATCAAGCATAACTAAAGGCATCTTCAGTTTCCAGCTTTTCAAAGTTAAAGGATGTATCTCCCCTATAATTCCTATTTCCTGGTTTTCAAATAAAATTTTTCCAACCCTTCCTTCTATAAATCCTTTTTCCTTGCCTTCTATAATTTCAAACTCAATTCCAAGCATTCTTGCAAGATAATCCATTGTCTGTTTTCCCTCTGTGAAATTTCCAGGAGTCAATGCTACAACAAGACTTGCTTTTTCCTTAATTCCTGTTTCTTCCTTATCATCAAGCTGGAAACTTCTTCCTATTTCAAATATCTTTTGAGGATATTCTGAATCAATATTCTCAGATAAAATTTTAAAAGTAGATAAAAGCAAATTAGGTCTCAAAAACTTATAATCAGACTTGCTTTTTTCAACTTCAATTGCTTTTTCTCCTGATTTTTCTAAATCTTCTTTTGTAATAAGATGATAGCTTGACAGCTCAATTAAACCTAAACCTGTCAAAATCTCTGATATTTTATTTTTTATTATTTCTTTTTTATCTATCTCGCCAATTGTTGCTATTGAAGGAATTTCGGGCTTGAAATTTTCATACCCATAAGCAATAGCAATATCCTCAATTATATCAACTTCATGCATGATATCAGTTCTGTAAGCAGGAACTTCAACTATTCCTTTAGAATAATTATATCCCATTTTTTCTAATAGCTTCTTAACATCAGCTTCTTTTAATTCCAATCCAAGAAGTTTATTCACATTCTCAATATTAAGCTTTTTCTTTTCAGGAGTGAAACTAATTCTTTCACTTTTATTTTTATAAACTACATCAACAGAATATGCTTTTCCTCTTTGATCAACCAAATCAACAACAGCCAGAGTTATTGTTCTCTTTAAAGTTTCCAAATCAAAACCAGAGCACTCAATCAGAACTTCTGTAACTCCTTGATTTATCTTCCCGGATTTATTTGAGTTAATTATTGGAGGCATACTTAAAACATTATTATTTGCATCATAATAAACTGGGAACTTTTTCATTCCATCTAACTGATTCCCATAATCTCTCCCGCACGGATGTCGAGAAAGAATTTGCAAGGCATTCATCCTCTCAGGCATATCTAAAGGTTCAAACTCTATCTCTTTTGGCTCTTTTGCCATATATTTTATAGGAAATTTCACTTTAGCTAAATCATAATATCCCAAAGCCACTTTCTTTCTATTTCTCCCAAATGTAGAATGGATTTTTTCCTGCCACTGCATTATCTCCTTTATCTTTTCATCTGTAAAATTAACCCCTTTTACAATAGCTGCCATAGAATAAGGGCGAACACCTTCAACAGATTTGTCTACTATAATTTTAGCATCTGATTTATTTATCTTATATTCCTTTAATCCTTTCGTCTTCCCGCTGAAAGAATTCCAAGCCCTTAAAAATCCCTGAAGAGAATACAAATCAGGTCTGTCAGGAGTTATTTCTAATTCTACTTCTTCCTCATTCATGCTTTCAAAATGAGTTTTCATCAGGCTTATTTTCTCTTTTATCTCATCTGTCAGCTTTATACTTTTTTCAAATTCTTTTCTCGAAAACTTTATTCCTGCCATCTTGAGCCCACCTCATGCGAAATAGCCAGCAGATCATCAAATCTGCTAGATTTCAAAAGATTTATATATTTCTTATCACTTTTATAAAGGTTTGACAGACAATTCATTAAACTAAACTTACTCTGGCTTTTTCTTTTTCTATTTATTTTGTTTATCATTTTTACTTCTTCATCTTCTCAATAAATTTATTTATTCTTTTGCTGAACATCTCCTGCTTTACATACATATCCAATAATATCTTCAAATCTGCTAACTCTTTATCCAATTCAAATTGCAGCTGCTCTTTTGTAAAATCTGAAATAATGGCGCTGTTCTTGACCGCATCAAACTTTTGCTTGCATTCGACTAAATGCTGATATATTCCCAAACTGATAAAATAATCTTCTTTCCAATGCTCTTTAATCATTTTCATTTTTTCTATATTTTCATTTTGTTCCATCTTAGTTATTCGGAAAGTGCGCGGAGTGTGGGATTTTCGTAAAGATAACTCGAACCCACAAAAGGTTGGGCACCTTTCCAGTTTATCAGACTGGTGTGTTTACCAGTTCCACCAACTCCACTTTGCACACCGAAAGATTTATTAAATCCATTATCATTAAATAAGCACAGGTTGGACACTAAGTGGATATCAGTTTCATCGAACCCGCAACTTATCACTGCGGATTTTTCTTTTTCTTTATTTCTTACCATTTTCAGTTTTTTTCTTTCATTTTCTTAACTTTATTATCAACCCTCTCTATTGCATTTTGCATCTCTTTTGATAAATCTATATTATACATCTTTGCTAATAAAACAATAAACATCATTGTATCTGCCAACTTAGTGCCGAAATTTTTGCCATCAAACTTTTCAGGTCGATGATATTCATTTGTAACTTGCCTTGCTATTTCTCCAATCTCCTCAACTAAGTGAATAACTGCTGATTGATTAGTATGCGGCTTTCTATTTGGCATTTTATCCATCTCTGCAAATGTTCTGATTACTTCATCCTGAAATTTTTTTATCTCCATTTTATTTCACCTTATCCTCATTCCAGTCTATCATTGTACCCTGCCTGGCAGCATCTTTTTCTGTGAAACCAGCGTTATATCTTTGCTCAAGCTTTTTTACATTTTCCTCTAAAACTTCTTCCATATTCCAGTTAAAAAAGTTGCAAATCATAGCAGCATACCACATCATATCTCCAATATTCTCTCTTATTCCAGCGCTTTTATCATTTTTGTGAATAAAAGTTTTTTTAATACAACTTGCAACATCTCCTGCTTCTCCTGTAATCCCCAACCCCCATGTAGCAATTTCTTCTTCTTTTGTTGCAAAATCCTTTTTTGCAGTTTTTTTACAAATCGCCTGATATTCTTTTAGATTCATATTAATTTTTTAGCAACCTCTTTTAACTCTTCTAATGATTTCTGTTGCCCCAATTGTGTAGATATATATCCCTCATATTTATCAAAATAAATTTTATCTTTTGCCCACATTTCTTTAAATTTTTCATCCAGCCCGTGAATTGGATAAAGTTTAATATGAACGTGATTTATTCCTAGTCCTTCCATAACCATTGCTACTCTTTTAACTTTTAATTTTTTTTCAATAATCTTAGCAACTTTTTTTGAAGCAAGCATTAAACCTAAATATTCCTTGTCAGGCATATCAGTAGCATCACTATCATAATGTTCTTTAGTTAAAACTAAAGTTACTCCTTCTGTGTTTGGGTTTATATCTAAAACTGCGATGTGCTTTTCATCTTCCCAAACCTTCAATGAAGGTAATTGTCCTTTCACAATCTTACAAAATATGCAATTTTCCATTTTTATTTCCCCCAAACCTTCATATTTCTTAGTTTCTCAATATCATTTTTATACATTTCTCTTAAATCTTTTATTCTATAATATTCCATAATTGTCCTGTCAAATCCAGGCCCCCAGGCTAGAACAGGAATATACTCTCCAAGCAAAGGAATAACAACCTCTGGCCTAAAAATTCCTGCACCTCCAATTTCCATCCAGACATTATTCAGCTTGTTATATCCATAAATTTCTACTGAAGGCTCTGTATATGGAAAATAAGCAGGATAAAACTTTATATTGTCAAACCCCATTTTCTTGAAAAATTCTTTTAAATATCCCAGTAAATTTCTGAAGTTTGCATCTTTATCAACAACAATTCCTTCTGTCTGGTTAAATTCAAATAAATGCCCCCAATCCACAGTCTCATTTCTAAAGCATTTTCCAACTGCAAAAAACTTTCCAGTTTTTTGTTGGCTTTTAAAGTTTCTTAATGAAGCGAGAGTTTGAACTGATAAACAAGTTGTATGTGTTCTTAATACAACTCTTTTTGGTTCATCTTCCTGCCATTTATAATTCCATCCTTTACTATTATCTATTCCGCCTTCATGTGCCTTCTTCACTCCCTCAACTATCTTCTTATCTGGCAGTTTCCCTTTAATAGGCAAGTAGAAAGTATCTTGAATCTCTCTAACAGGATGGTCTTGCGCAGTATATAAAGCATCAAAATTCCAAAATCCTGTTTGGCATAAAGTTCCAGTCATTTCTTTAAATCCTAGCTCACTCCAAACTTTCCTAGCATAATCCTTAGCCTGATTGACAAAATGTCTCTTTCCACCTGAAATCTCTGGCACCCGAGATTTAATATCATAGCGCCTGAATTTCTTATTCTTCCATGCTTCATCTCTGATTATTTCTGGTGTCAAGTTTTCCAGCATATCAGAAACACTACTCAAATCTGCTTTCTCAAGCTTCTCTCCCAGCGATGTCACTTCAACCTTAACTTCTTTTTTATCTTTAATTAGAATAATATCTCTCCTATCTTTTAAAGATTCAAAAGCAAACTTCTGCTCTGGTTTCAATTCTTCTAAAAAAACAGGCAGAGTTTCTAAAAATTGTTCTTCTAAACTTTTCTTAGCAATCTCTTCTGTTTTTCCATTAAATACCAGTCTTCCATTTTCTAAGCTGACCAAAGCTTTTTTCTTCAAAGCTCCCAAAGCAGCTTTAAATTCATTATCTGACAGTCTGGCTTCCTTCTTTGCATCTTCTAATCCTATACTTTTAGCCTCTGCTACTTTCTCTATTAATCTTCTTTCAGGCAGCCCATTTTTCAGATATAGAACACCATTATTTCCCAAATCAATAATTTTCTTCTCCTCAGCTTTTATCCTTACAATATTTTTATTTCCTAAAAATTGCAAAGCCCTTAAAACTCTTGTCTCATCTAATCCTGAAGCCTGCGATATACTCTTTAAATTTCCTTCTGATAAATATCCCAAGATAATTTTTTCATCAAGATTTAAAGACTCTGCTAATTCTTCCAGCTCTGGCGCAAGTTCTTTTTTTTCTTCTTTCATAATTTCTCTAGCTTTAGACACTTTAAATATATTTTCTCTTTCTTTTCCAGCCCAAATTATCTTCTTTTCAATTAAATTTATTCTTTCTAATTTCCATAAATACTCTAAAATAAAAGAAAAAGTTTGATACATCATTTTTCTAGGCAATTTTTTCCATAGCTGATATTTTTTCAATCCAGAATTAGTTTTTATAGCTTCTTCTACCATGTTTATGCTTTCTAAAGTTGGCTGATGAAGTATCTTTTCAGTTTTTTCAGGCATTTTATTATATAAATATATATAATAAAGGTATATAAAGCTTTCTATTCTAACAAGGCTTAAGTTGATTTATACAAGTAAAAGGCAAAGGATTTTAAGCTTAACAAGATTTATATATATAAAAAATAGTAAGATGATAATAACTACAAGAAAACCAGCAGTCTCAGGACATTTTTATCCTTCAAATAAAGAGCAGTTAGAACAAGAAATAAAAGAGTATCTTAGCAAGAAAAAAGAAAACATAAAACTAGCCGTAAGCCCGCATGCAGGTTATATGTTTTCAGGAAAATTAGCAGGAGATACACTTGGAAAATTTGAGAATAAGAAAGACTTTATTATTCTCGGAGTTAATCATCCTGGTTTAGGATGCAAAATTTCTACTTCTCAGCAAGATTTTGAAACCCCTTTAGGAATTGTAAAAAATAATCAGGATTTAGGAAACAAGATATTAAAAAAATTAAAAGAATTTGGCGCTGGAGTCAATGAACAAGCTCATAAGCAAGAGCATTCAATTGAAGTCCAGCTTCCTTTTCTTCAATTATCTCAAAAGAGATTTGAAATTATCCCAATTTTATTAAAAGATTTGTCTTTTGAGGATTGCAAAAAAATTGCTGAGATTTTGTCTGAATTTATAGACAATAATATTAGCTTAATTGTTAGCAGTGATTTTACACATTATGGAGAAAATTACAACTTTATTCCATTCAAAAAAGATATTAAGAAAAATCTCTACAGCTTAGATAATGAGATAATTATTAATATTCTTAATTTAAACAGCAAAAAAGTCTATGAATTAACAAAGGCAAGCACAGTCTGTGGATTATATGGAATAACAATAGCAACTGAAGTTGCAAAAATAAAAAATATGAAAGCAAAATTAATAGAATATTACACTTCAGGAGACATCACAGGAGATTTTTCTAATTGTGTTGGATATGCTGGAATTGTTTTCAGCTAACCGCCTCTTTAGCCAGGCTAGTTGGCATTCCTAAAGTTAAGAGAAAAGCAAATAAATCTCTATTATCTCTTCCCTGCTTATTCACCAGCTTAATTTTATTGTTTGCTTTTTTTATCAATTTTATATTTTGCATCCAGCGAGCTAAAATCAAAGCTTTTTCTTTTTTCTCTTTATCAAACAATTCAGAAAAATCAAATGCAAGAGTTATATTATTTTTCCTTGCTATCTCACATAAAACATGATTTAATCCAGAATCTTGCTGTTTTAACTTGTCTTTTTTGTTAGTATGTGAAAGAATAAGCATATCAACTTTCTTATTTTCAAGAATAATTCTATTGAAATCAATTGATTTGCCTTGCACAATTACTTTTCCTGATTTACTTTCTCTCTCTATTATCTTTCTTGCCTCATTTGGATTATCTGTATTTATCATATTATATCCAGTATAATTATGTTTATAAATTTTGATTTCCTGCATTTAAGATGTATAAAAAAGGAAGAGTCTTCAGAGTAAGAGAAAATACCTCGAGATTATATTTTTCTAAAGGATCAAAAGGATATGTTGAAGCTTCTTCAGATGAATTATAGGAAATCACTTTAATAATCGGAATTTTTTCGTAATTTCCTATCTAGCAAACAACAAAAACACTACAAAAATTAAAGTTGTTTGCTATAATAAGAATTCATATGATTGATATATCAATTTGGGATACCTCTTTTATATTAAGATTAGGAGAAGAAAGCAGATTGGGAAAAATTGTTTCGAATGGAGTTTATCTTCCAAGAAATGGGATAAATGGAGAAAACCCACTCAAAAGAGGAGAGGATTTAAGAGGAAAGGTAGTATTAGAATACAACAACTTGTTTCTTAGAGTTTTTACAAGACTTGTTAGAGTTTTTGATTCTTAATTTTAAATATACCAATTTAGCAGTATCTCCGAATGAGATTTCTTACTCTTAAATTACTCCATAAGATTTAAATACTTAACCTATCTTTTAGATAGGTTATGAAGAAGGTTAAATTAGTTCAAAAATCAACTCTTGTTCTCAAAAATATAAGGGGTTTTATTGAAAGAGAAGTAAAGCCGTTTGGCACAAGCGCCAGAATAGATTTTCCTAAAGAATTTATAGGCAAAAAAGTCTATGTGATAATTGCAGATGAATGAAAAAAGGTTATGCAAGAGTTTAACTGCTTTGATGTGTTTTATAGACGAGAGTTTAGGAATTGACAGGAAAGAAAATAATCTAAATGGCTTTGATTTTATTGTTCCCTTAACAGAATCTGCCGCCTATAATTCGTACCTTGAAAATGTGAGCAGCAGAACAGATACGATTTATCTGCGAGTAAAAGAATCTTTGATAAGCATGATGGAGCATGCTTATCTGAATTATATAAAAATAATTTCAAATAATATTCATTTATCTGAAAAGGAAGTTATTCTTGCATTTGATTACACCGAAGAAGATTTTTATGGAGATGTTCAGGGTTTTGATATTCATGGATGGACTGGAAAAGATGCAGTAACAGGACATTTCAAATTTCTCACATGCAGCATAATATCCGACGAGATTCCACAGAAAATACCTTTAATTTCTATGCCAATTAGAATAGGACATTACAAAAGCAGTGTAATTTTACACTGCTTGTCTTTGATTAAAGATTATGTTGGAAAAATAAACTTAATTATGTTTGATAGGGGGTTTTATGATAAAGATTTAATGTATGAGCTAACAAAATTAAATTATCCGTATTTGATTTTTGTGCCTAAGCACAAAGACAAAAAAGAAATTCTTTATCCTCTGAAAATAGGAGAACAAGTTGCAATTTATAATGATTTTAAAGTCAATAAAAATCAAAGCAAATATGCTGGAGAAAATATTTTAGTGTTCTTAAAGCAGATTTATGATCCGCGAAGCGACAAAAATTATGATTGGGTTTTTGCTACAAATATCGAGGAGATATTGCTGGAAAATTTAATTATAACTTACAAAAAAAGGTGGAGAATTGAAACTCAATTCAGAGTTCAGGATGAAGCAAGAATAAAATGCAAATCAAAAGATATGAAAGTTAGGTTTTTCTTTTTTATGTTTGAACAAATGCTTCAAACAATTTGGATGTGCTTTTATAAAGATGAAGCCTCGTTTAAGGAATTCACAATCGAATTAGCAAAAATGTCCAGAAAATGGACTAAAACTTAAGAATGTTAATCTTCAATTGAACCCAACATATTCTTTGAAGGGATATCATTAATTTTCTTAGTTTTTTAGGATAGGC
>Ga0209542_10001261_pt1 | contig 59914 bp, 51 predicted proteins | sample RifCSPhighO2_01_FD_184028 | JGI IMG/M metagenome (GOLD analysis project Ga0209542, IMG submission 184028) | Soil microbial communities from Rifle, Colorado - Rifle CSP2_plank highO2_0.1 (SPAdes) (version 2) | ecosystem: Environmental > Terrestrial > Deep subsurface > Rock core/Sediment ...
GTATGACTCTTTTGCGTCGCGGTAATCTCCTATTTTGGCGTAGAGATCGCCTAATTCTTCATAAAACGCCGCATTCTTAGGGTTTTTTGCTATTTCTGTTATTAACCTCTGCTCATTTTTCTTTAACTCCACCTTGCCGTCTTCTTTCACTTTCATGTTTTGTCTTTCTTTGCTTTCCTCAACCACAGGGAAAGTCGAACTGTTACCGTTGTCAGAATATATTCGTTTTCTTATTTTCTTGATAAGCGAGTCGGAAAAACGATCCATTTTCATTGAAGCTACTCTCAATCGTCTAAGCAGTTTTTCCGTTTCAACAAGCCACATTTCTTTGTATTCCTTCACTTTAATGCCTCTAGCCCAATTCCAAACCTCCGGACAAAAACCATAAACCAAAGTACGCCAGTCGCTTTCAACGTAGACTCCATTAGAGCTTTCGGCCTCGGCTAATTCCTTAAGACGCGGCAATTTGCGCCATATGATAAATAAAATCCCGCCGGCTGATACCAAGATCAATGTAAGAGGAATGAGTAAAAACAAATTTCTAATTTCTAATTTCTAACTTCTAAATAATATCAAATATCTAATATCAAAATTCAAAACAGTTTAAATATTTGAGTTTAAAATTTTGAATTTATTTAGGATTTAGAGATTAGGGTCTAGGATTACAGTTGAAATATTTCAAACCGACCCACTTGTATATTCTCCCCCAGTTTAGCGATATGCTGATTAACAAGGTCTTTGATCGTGATATCTTCATCCTTTATGAACGGCTGGGACATAAGATCCTCTACTGTTGCCGGTTTTACAGCCGCGACTTGCATCGCCAACTCATGAGCCAGTTTTTGAAATTCTATGTTCCTGGCAACGAAATCAGTCTCGCACAGAACTTCAACCAGTACACCAACTTTTTTGGTGGAATGGATATAGGCATCGATTATGCCTTCCTTAACTTGGCGAGACAACTTTTTTCCTGCAACCGCAATGCCTTGGACTTTAAAAATTTCTCTTGCTTTTAATTCATCCCCACCTGCTTCATCAAGAGCTTTTTTAATTTGCTCCAAAGGCAGACCGGTTGAGTCGCGAAGATTCTTTATTTTTTCTAAATTACTTACCATAAAAGTGAACTTATCAGCTTATATGCTTACTGGCTTATTAGCTCATTCTTCATCGCTTCTATTATCAAGTCAACCGATTTTTTTGACCGGTCATTAGCAGGAATGACATAATCTATTTCATCCGGGTTAGAGTCGGTATTTGCAATACCTGCTATCTTTACGCCAACTCTTTTTGCTTCACGAACAGGCAAAGCGCTTTCTTTAAGCGAGGAGACAAATATTGCGTCGGGGACACGTGTTAATTTCTTTAATCCCTCAAATTTGACTCTCATTTTATCAAGTTCTTTATTAAACACCGTTCGTTCTTTCTTTGTATATTTCTCCAACTCTCCGCTTTTTTGATCCTGTTCCATTTCTTCTAATTTTTTGATTCTTTCGTTCATGATTTTAAAGTTGGTTAAGGTCCCGCCTAACCACCTGTCCAAGACATAGGGCATATTCAGAGATTCTGCTAAATCTTTTACTTTCTCGGACGATTGCTTGGTAAGCGCAACAAATAAAACAAGGCCGCCGTTACTTATAGTTTTTTTAAGAAACTCGATCGAATTATTAAGCTGAACTTGTGTTTTAAGCAGGTCAATAATACAAATGCCGTCTCTGACAGTAAAAACATATCTTTCCATGGCAGGATTAAATACGGTCTTCTTGCGACCAAAGTGCATGCCAGCTCTCAACATATCCTCATAATTTATCGAGGTTTGTGATCCTTGCATAAATGCAATTTTATCAGACACATTCCTGAAAATCAAGAGATATTAGAAATTGACTTTAATCGGGCTTTCCTGTATACTTAAAAACTAGTTAGGTTGAGAGTAATAGGCTACTTAAAGTAACGATCTCGTTAAGTTAAATACGCCATTTCATCTCGTCGACCAACGGTCGAAACAAGTTTAACCTACAACCTACGACCCATAACCTACAACTTTTTGTTGTTGGTAGTTGGTTGTTAGTTGTCGGTCTTTAGATAAATGGCATACGATAACTATCGAAACAATAATCAGGGCGGTTTTCGAAGAGACGACGGTTTCCGAAGACCAACCCAGACATTCACAGGTAATTGGACCTGTTCAATATGCAGTAAAGAAATTACTACTCTGCCGTTTGACCCAGATCCGGCCCGACTGGACAAACTGCTCTGCAGAGACTGCCACAAAGAAAGGGCACTGTCTTTTCGAAGGTAGTCATCGCTAGATTATAAAACTCGGCCATCAAAACGGCCGAGTTTTATTACAAGAATAAACCCCGCTTGATTGCGAGGTATAAATCATTTTCTGCTTATTGAGTTAATTCTTTGACCAACCGATCGGTTCGATAAACATTTTCTAAAAGCTCGAGAACGCCGGCAAAATGCACCGCCACGGCGCGGGCTTGAGGCGAATAGTCATAATCATAGTCACTCACTAACCCGTGGATATTGCTGTCAAAAATAATTCCGACAATTTCCAAATCCCGGTTGAATACCGGGCTCCCCGAATTACCGCCTGTAATATCAAGGTCGGAGACAAAGTTCAACGGCGTATCCAATCGAACCAGACCTTTCCGCTGATACCAGCGAGCCGGAAGTTTGTAGTTGCCAGTATTATCAAAATCCGCTGAATGCCGGTAGGCATCACCGATTGTAGTCCACGGCAGAATTATTTTTCCGTTCTCATTATAGCCGGACATAATACCGAATGACAATCTTAAAGTAAACGTGGCATCGGGATATCGGTCAGTGCCATAAATCTTAAACATAGCTCCGGATATTTTTGAATAACCTTGTCTCTCTTGTTCAATCGCATCATCCCAGCGCCTCGAATAATATTCGCCATGAATCTTAATTAAGTTTGCAAGTCTGATCATTGGGTCATTTGACTGTTTAACCGCCTGCAAACCGTCCTGAATTAAGTTCTGGTGCTGGCTTATGTCTGATAGCAGTGTTTCGTTTACCAGCTTATGGGCTAAATCTGCTGGTCCATTGCTGTATTGCATTATCCTGGAGACAATCCAGCTTTCCGCGCCTAGTTTTTCAACCAGATGAGTCAAAGAATCTCTTAATTTTGCTTCTTCATATTCAAGATCGATCGGCGGCTCGCTTCTTCTCGACCCAAGGACCGATCTGGCTAAGTTCTGGTTACCGGAAGCAGCGCTTACGGCATAATCATAGAGCCGGCTATCAAATCCAAGGCCTCTTACAACAAGAATGAACGGAATGTATATTTCTTTGATGGTTAACTGTGCTTCTTCAACTAGTTTTAGGCCTTCTGCCAATTCAGCATTAACAAAACCATACGACGGATTACCAAGTAGTTCTTTTTCAAAAGATTCTTTTTCCTCTACTAATTTAGGATCTTGCAATCCTCTTATTTTCCCGACATACAGCTTGCGTGAATTTTGCCAGCTGAACAGATCCGATTCCGCAATTATTCTTTCCTTTTTGCCGTGAAGCATAAACTGCTGAGTTGTCAGTTCTCTTCGCCGGAAAAGATCAAGCAGAAACGGCACCCTCACATCCCGTTCTGTTTTAAGCGCAGATAAAGTCAAAAACCTCGCTGTTCGTCCCGGATGACCGGCAACAAAAAGAAGATCGCTTTCTTTGGGATTAACTTTGGACCACTTGAAATAATAAGGTGTTTGGGCTGGTTTACCGTTCTCGTAAGCCCGAAGAAAAGAGGCGTCCAAGGTATAGCGAGGATATTCAAAGTTGTCGGCATCACCACCGAAAAATCCGACTTCTTGTTCAGGCATAAAAACCAACCTGATGTCATCATAGACCCTATAGCAATAATTATGATACTGGCCGCCTTGATATAGAACAACCACTTCACAAACAAATAACCCGCCATTTATCGTGTCGGCAATCGATAGGCCGATTTTATTTATTTGTATATAATTGATAACTCCGTGGCGAATCTTTGCAGGATCTTCGTTTTTGTTATTTACCACAGCATCATTAACCCTTTGGGTTACATCAGCCATGCTTATCAGAACTCTAGCATTGAGATTTGTCTTAAGTTCCTGCGAGAAAGTTCCGGCATAAAATCCATCCTCATAATAGTTATTCTTTGGGGTACTTAATGCTTTAACCGCTTCTTCAGAGCAATGCCAGTTAGTAAGTATTAAACCATCGGCGGAGTCAAAACTGGCAGAACAACCAGAAGAAAGACGAACAACACTCTTTTGAACATGTTCCACCCATTGATTGGTTGGTACAAAACTATATTTATCCTTAAGTTGCTTAAGCGGCAAATTGTTCAGAAGCCACATCCCTTCATCAGCAAACAAAAAACCATCAAAAAAGACAACCGCCAAACAGATGGCAAGAATCCTGACTCCGCGCTTTTTCATTCTGCCCTTTTGTCAAAGATCTGGAGGCCCTGATATCGTAGCCAATCTAAAAAAGAAACACAAGTATAATAAAAAACTGCGTGCGAGTTTTTATTTGCTGTCTATTTTTTCAAATCTGGCTTGAAAAAATCTAAGAGTTGGCGGCTCATAAATCATTCTTAGACCGCTGGGAAGCAGAAACCTGTTTTGAGACGTTTTTATCACTTCGGCAACAAACTGAAGATGAGCCAGTTCGTAAACACGCCTCGGAATAGTAATCCTCACCAACTCCAATCCGCCATATGCCTGCCGGCCATGCTGTCCAGAGACAATCCCCCGTTCCATAGTACGGACACCGCCCCCAGCATAGATCTCCGCCACAAGGGTCTGGGCCGGAAACCGGTTTTGCGGAATATCCGGATAAAATTTCTTTGCGTCTATAAAAACCGCATGGGCGCCGGCCGGTTCGACAACCGGAATACCTGAAATTTTAAGTTCATTCCATAGATACTGAACTTGCGAAACATAATACTCAACGTATTCTTCGCGTTCCACCGATTCTCTCATTCCCCGGGCGATCGCCTCCATATCGCGGCCGGCAAGACCGCCATAAGTATGCAATCCTTCGTAAATCACGACAAGTTCTTTTGCTTTTTCAAAAACTTTTTTATCATTCGTGGCAAGAAATCCGCCGATATTGACGAAATGATCTTTCTTTGAGGACATCGTGCAGCCGTCGGTATGCGAACATATCTCCCGGATAATTTCTGCCAGAGTTTTTCCAGAGTAGCCGTTTTCGCGTTGTTTTATGAAGTAAGCATTTTCAACAATTCGAGTCGCGTCCAAAAGAAAGAAAATGCTATAACGCCGGCAGATTGAACTGACTTGGACGATATTAGCCATTGAAAACGGCTGACCGCCGGCCATATTTAAGCAGGCCTCTATGCGCACAAACGGGATATTCTTTTTACTTTTGATCACCTGTTCCAGCTTATCCGTGTCAATATTTCCTTTGAACGGATAAGCACTGGACGGATCATTTGCTTCTGAAATACCGACGTCAACCCAAGTCCCGCCGGCAAGTTCCTGGTGAGCGCGGCTGGTAGTGAAATAAAAATTATTCGGTATATAACCGCCTTTTTTACTGATCAGAATCTTAGCCATTAAATGTTCCGCCGCGCGCCCTTGGTGGGTTGGAACAGCATATTTATAACCAAAAACATCGCGAACCGCTTCTTCTAAAGCATAAAAATTCCTGCTGCCGGCATAAGCCTCGTCGCCCAGCATCATCCCCGCCCACTGGTCATCGGACATCGCCGATGTGCCGCTATCGGTAAGCAAGTCAATATACACATCTTGAGACCTCAAGAGAAAAGTGTTATAGCCGGCTTCTTTAATTGCTTTGATCCTTTCTTTTTTCGGAATCAAAAATATCGGTTCAACGACTTTATTTTTATACGGCGGAGGAATCATTTGGTTTTTCACCATTATTAAGTTTAGGGGTTTATTGCGCCTGGCTCGGTCGCATCTTTACTTATTGCGACAATCGCCATCATCGGCTCGTTGGCGACTGAATCAATAACCGGCTTGTCTTTTGTAATATCAAATATGCCGTCTTCATTATCGAAGTAAAGCATGGCGTAGATCGTCTCCCTGTCTAATGTTGAACGGGAGAGGACTATCGATAAAGAATTTTTCGTCTCGCCGGATGAGATTAAATTACTTACACCCAAGACTTTCCCCGGCACCTCATCTACATTTTCATGAACCACCACAAACCCTGGTTTTTGAAGACGCACGATTGCGACTGACACGATATTTGAAGGCGGCTGTTCCGCAACATAGATTGCGTTTTCTCCGACAATGAGCCCCGTAGAATCTTCGACGGAACCGGATCTGTCATCATTTCCCAAAAATAAAAACATCGCGCCGATACCGGTAGCAACAATAATACCAAAAATAAGAGCTATTTTAGTCTTCATGGCGCGATGTTTATAGTTTATGCAATTCCTAAAAAACAAACAATCCCTCACTTTTCAGAAAGGTGAGGGGTTGTTTTGCGTTTATTCGTAGAAATGCTGGAAATTAATCGGCCCAGAGAACAAAGGTAAAAACTTTTTCGTTATTTTCAAGATCACGGACATACATCGAAGTCCTGCCTTTTGAATCTTTCCTGACTTTTTTGCCCCAGTCGGAAGCATCTGCCTTATTACCATTTCCAAAATGTTTGGAAACAGTTTGGCCAATTGTTGTCGTTGAATCAAGATGAGCATAGATCGCCTCAAGCTGTTCGTAATCATGCGCATTCGGGTATTCATTCGAAGGCGGACCATCCGGGTCGCTAGTGTAGTCCATACAAGTGCTGAGATTGGTGTTGGAAAAGTTCTCGTCTTGATGGTCAAGACCGAATGTGTGGCCAACTTCCTGGCACATTACCAACCGCCTCCACGGAGGAGTATTGTAGGTAGCGGTATTAAAGTAACTATCATTTACTTTAACCGTACTCTTGGTAATATGGCTGCCGCTTATCCATATTGAAGCGACGCCCAACCACCCGTTAAAACCGTATTTGCTGCTGCAAACTTCTACGCGGCCATTTGTAGCCCGGCAGTTTTTGGGATTAGTGCCGCCCCGAACAATCGTTGTATCAAGAACTGTGGAGATACTCCAGTCAGATGATGTTTCGCCAAGATAGGCATCCCACGCGCTTGAAACGTTATCCCCGAGTTTAAGGGTAAACGGGCTTGATTGGCGCGCCCAATGGTAGTTTCCCCATGAGTGGCTTGCGTAGACAAGCGTTCCGCCGGCAACGAATAAAACTGACGCAAAAATAACTACCGCTTTTATACTAGGTTTTGAAATAATCATAATGATTTAAGTTGGTTAAAAAAACTAAAGTTTCGACCTCGGATCTTATGATCCTTTACTTATAAGAGAAGTATATCATATTACAAAAAATAAAGCAAGCGCCTTACTTGCTCGTCCTTATTTAATTTCTCTTCCGACTCTCCTTCAGCAAACTTTGGACAAGCAAGCATTTCTGGTATAGCTGAATAAATCTTCTGTCATAAAAAGCGGCATTTTCAATGGCCGCTAGGATGTCTTAATTTGAAGTGCTGGGGCTTGTCGCAGGTACATTCACCAACACACTTGCATGAATCTCCACAACCGCAAGAAGAACCACATCCGTATCTGCTGGTGGGTTGGCTAACTAGATTAGCCTCACAATCGCATTCTTTCCTCATGTGCGCTATTGGATCAGGACAGCCTCTGTTTCGTAGTTCCTGAATTATTTTTAGAAGATTGCTGATCATACTTACTTTCCTCTATTTTCAATTATCTGATTTGTGTTATAGCATATTGACTTTATTGTTCAAGTATCCACCGTTAAGTTCAACCTGCTTACCGACAGGTGAGCACCCACAAAATGTCCGATCAAAAAGCCAGAACTTGCCCTGAGAAACTTAGGGGGTTATTTGGTATCTTATCGTTGCTCCGGCTTATTCGGAGTGATTAAGCCCACAATCTAATTTGTTATCAGATACCTGGCAATGTTATATCCAACAACAATAGCGCCAACAAAAAATGAAGAAATCCAGAATCTTGAGAAATTAAACCTGCGCAACAAAATTACCACGCCAATCAAACTTCCCACGGCCGTAATGTTGTCCGTCAGGAAAAAATAATTAGTGAACATAAAAGCAGGACCGTGAACCATGTGTCCCAAAGCATACTCCTCCGGCCACATACTTAAAACACCGGGTATGAAGAAATAACCGACGGCAAAACCGCCCACTTCAATCAAGCGAGTCCAAAGAATAATGCTTAATCCAAGGGTTTTATGAGGCGACATAAATAAAAACATTAGCCCAAAGCCAAGACCATAAATTATGGTGCCCATTAAATAATAAAGGTTGCCTTTCAAAAAGCCGTTATTCCAGCCTACCAATACAGCGTTGGTTATTAACAAAATACCAAGTCCCGCTAAAACATTATTTCTTTGCCGCTTAATTTCTATTTTGGGATTGAAAAACTCAACGAGAAGCCCGAACGCGATAACGACGTAAAAAAAGTTGGATGTTAGGCCGAGTAGTAAGAGACGAGAAGAAATCGGCCAATTTTGCAAAAAGGAAGGAAAATTACCGCCCCCTGCCATAATAAAAGTCGACATTGGAAGTATAAAACCAGACCGCTATAGCGGCTACAAAAAGCAAAATATAGACTCTAATTATACTTTTTTGCATTAGAGTTGTTTTCTAAATTTATATCCCTGATAGAGAAGGAACCCGGCCACAAAAACAGCAATCCAGCTCACCCACATGGGAATTTCTAACCCGCCAATGATGGCGTTCCATCCCATAATGATTCTGGTCAGGTGCAAAACCAAAATCAGAGAAAAAACAACTCCGACCGTTGAATAAAAAGATTTTATATTCATGGTATTTATTTTAGCACATTAAGAACAATAATTAACTTGGGGGGAAATTATTTATTCGCACACATCCATGTTACCAAAAATTGCCGTTTCAAGCGACGCTTGTTTTTCTTTACTCCCGGTAGCATAGAGAGTCAGAGGAGGTCATTTTATTACTGGCATGGTAAACGGCCTTGGCAATGTCATCTTCGGTCATGGCGGTACGATCACATGCCGCTAAAAGTTCATTGCCCTTACCATATGCTCGAAGTTTTCTTTTGTTTTTCAAAAAGTTATTCTGTAAATGTTCTGCTAATGCAGATGCGGCTACGGTTTCACCTCGCAGAACACAGTAGCTTCCTCTTTTCAAGAATTTCTGATAAAATAGGTTCTAACTAAGTCGTAAATGTACACACAGGTGAGCAAATGTCATTAAGGCATTTGTGTTGGGATTTGCGTGCCGAAGCGATGTTGAAAATCGTAGTTGACGTTTTCAACCGTGAGGCGGAGTCGACAGTTTCCGAGCGGAAGCAAGGGGAACCGGTGACCAAATCTCTCACCGCCTACGAATGATTAAAAAAGTTAAATCAAAATGAATGGTATTGTCTGAAACAACAGGAAAGAAATTTGGGGAATATAAAACAAAAAAAGAAGCCAAAAAACGTTTGAGGCAAATTGAGTTTTTTAAACACTTGAAAACGGGCCCTAAATTAAGGGCTGGATTAAAAAAGAAAAGTTTGCTAAAATAATGCCGTTGTAGCTCAGTTGGTAGAGCAACTCCATGGTAAATAAAATTGCCCATTGTAGGAGTAATCTTATAATGAATCCCGAATAACGGTTAAAGGCCTTGCACTGGTTAAGACCGTGGCGTATCACTATGTATGCCCGAACGACTGACAAGGGTCCGCCTCTGGCGGAAAGATACAGTCTAGTCCTCATATAGTGCGTTAAGTAAATTGGGGTAGCAATGAAGGAGTAGGTCGCCGGTTCAAATCCGGCCAACGGCTCATAATAATTAGAACGTAGCTGGCTTGGCCAAATTCGAGGCAAAATTGAGTATTGCGAGGAGACATACTGAAGTATGTTGACGAGCAAGCGGAGATTTTAACGAAGAAGTTGGCCAAAGCGTACTGCCTAAAGCCTCGCCTTAACGGGACTGGCAGAGCGGCCAACAAGTTATAATGCCACAAGAAAATTTATTGAGGTTAAAATGTACCATCTGTAAGCGAGCAAACTACTATACCACTAAGAACAAGAAGAAAGTGGAAAGGAAATTAGAGTTCAAGAAATTCTGTAAGTGGTGTAGAAAGTCTACTCCCCACAAAGAAGCCAGGATAACCGGGTAGCAGAGATTTGAGTTACCTGTGGCATAAAATTAAGTTCTCGAATCACGCTACCCGGCAAGCTGTCTAATTTGGGCAAAAATGATATTATTAACGGCGAGGCAGCTGCCTCGCTGTTTCAATAATAATGGGGGCATCGTTCAGTGGTAGGACGGAGATCTCCAAAATCTCAGACTAGGGTTCGATTCCTTATGCCCCCGCCACCTTAAAGCCGCCCCGTCACTCAACAAGCATTTTCATGCAATCCGCCTATGGTGGATGTTGGCATATGCTTGTTGTAGTGCGGGGTTGCAGTGTTTTTATTATTTGTTATTATCTCTTAAAGCTCATTGACAAATGAAAAGGTAAAATTTGTCTCCACAAAATTCTCCGCAGGAACTTGATCTCGTTGCAATTTCGGGACTGTGCTGGCCCACTCGCAGCCGCGAGTATTTGATAAAATTGGTTAAAGAAGCTGTTGTAGAATGTAAAGCTAAAGTTGCTGCTGTGGTTGTTGCTGGCCATACGATAGATGGTAAGTATATGGAAACTGAATTCAAGTCCAGGCTAAGAAACTATTTGAACGAGTTCAGTCCGCGTTTAAAGGGCGATGATTTAGAGTGGAAAAAACAAGAATTTGAGAGAACTTTCATAGAAGAGCAGGCTACACACTTAAGCGACTTTCTTCCCGTATTGCCCAACGACGTCAACTGGCACATTATTATTGCTGAACGCATATATGACCGTCCGCTCGGCGCGCGTATTTTGGAAAAACTTCGTGATAAGCGCAGCGATGTGCGGATTGTCGGTTCAAGGCAGGAAGACGGTTACTATGACAGAGAACCCAAATTGCCAATTCAGTTTCCGGGGTTTGAAACGGTTCGGGTTATCGTTCCTCATCGTTCGCCTTGGTTCTCAAAGGTTATTAGTAATCTGCCGCAGCGGTTGCATAACGCTTTTGCGCCTCGCACGCTTTCTCCTAAACCCGATCTGATTCTAACAGGTGTAACCGGGACGTCTGTTTATCTGCCGTATTATGATGGTGTCCCCAATATTTCTGTGCCCGATTTGAATAAACTTTTGGAACAGCAAGCTACCGAGCACATGATCGGGGCTACAATAATTAGGATTTTGGCTAATGGTAAAAACAACGCGCGGATCATCCACGGTGTTTATAACTTCCGCACGGCCGCGTTTCAGGAAAAAGTTGTTTCGGTGCCTGCGTCTCTGCCAAAGGTTCAACAAGCGGTTATGCGCGCCCTTGTTCCGTCAGACGCAAGTTTTAAAGCGATTTTGCATCGGGCAAATACCAATAAGAACGTTCTTGGACGTAAGGTTGATTTTACTGAAGAGTCGGTCAAAGAAACCTTGAGTCGACTTATTAAAAACAGGTTGGTTGTTTTTTCCAAGGCGTCCAACCGATACGGAATTAATGAAAATCTTCGACGCAATGCCAAGATTACGCTTGAGTCCTTGCAAAAGGACTCCCGGTCGGTAAAACATGTTGTCTGGTCGTGTTTTCACGGCGGAGCCTCGAAGACGCTGTATTTTACAGCACTCAATGATATTCCAAAACTTGCCCACGACAGCGACGCTATTTATGTGAACGGCGATCTTGTGCAAGGAATTGCTCATCAATTTGAATATAGTGGCGAACTTTTGCCGATAGCAAATGGCACAGACAAACAGGAAATTATTACTGCGCATTGCTTCGCTACCATTTTGCTTGATATTTTTCGCAATCGTTTGGAACAAGCAAACAAAACAACCAAAAACGACGCTGTTGCGATATTAAAAAAATGTTTGATCCCGTTTATATATAATGCCGGCAATCATGACAAGTGGTCCCACCACAACAGAATGGCGCTTATTTTACAGCTTTTTGAAGACCGGCTTCGTCTACAAGCAACAGAAGGCGTGCTCTCAATATGCAAGGAAAAGCAGATAGCCGTTACATATGAGCAAGTTGCTTCTATCGTGAACACGAGCATTATTCGTGTAGGGGAAAGTCGCATGGTCGAGCTTGACGGAATTACTGTTGGTATCAAGCATCCTCACAAGGGTCGTACGATTCAGAAGTCCACGCGTATTCAGGAGGTCGTTGATTTTATCTGGAGGCGGTTTGACAGTTATATGCAAACTGTTGCCAAGAATTCTAAAGGTTTCTCCATTGCGTATGTTGCTAATTTTCATGAAGCGGCAGCGGTGCATGTTACCAAGTTTGGCCAGACAGTATTGGGAGTTATGACCGGCGCATATCTGAAGGATACTGAATTTGAAACAAACATGGATAAGGTTGTGGATTACGGTCCGGCTATTGTGACGGTAAAATTTGATTCAGAGGGCAGACTGCTTTATTCAGAAACAGAATTTGTGTCTCGTATTGATGAAGAGGACCGCGAATTTGTTCTGTCTGACCGCATTGACAGCAATCAAGTGTTGAAGCGATGTGAAAAACTTTTGGATCGCATTAATCTCAAGTTGCCTTGGAGATAATGAACACCCACCGGCTAAAGCCGGTGGTTTATTCTTGTAATTACAAAAAGCCCTTTCGGGCTTTTCTAATTCCTAATTTCTAATAAATATCAATTTTAAGTTTCCGTGTTTTTTGTCTCGGTTGTTCTATCATTCTCATCAGAACTTCTACGTCTTCAACTTTATATAAGCGATAATTATTCATGGGATTACGATAGGCGACAAGCTTGCCTTTTGAATCCCAATTGCGGACCGTAAGAGGTGTTACACCCAATAAGCCGGCAACCTCCCTAACTGTTAAAAATTTTTTAGGCATAATATAAGAGTTTATAATAGTTTAACTATTTTATTGTATTTTGTATAGTCAATGTGGATAACCAGAGATATCAACATTGCAAAAGTACGCTTGTATGTGTAAACTTGTGTTTGTGGGTTTATTGGTGTAATAATTAAATTATTAAATTATTAAACAAATAATCAATGAGTATTAATCTACTAATCAATGAGTATTAATCTACTGGAAAATAAGGTCGAATACGTAAACTACGAAGAAGAAAATCAGGATGTAATTCTTGATGATAATTTAGCGCCAACTAACGTAAGTGAGGAATACTCTGTTGTTGATGATTCTCAAATCGTTGGCGATTCTCAAGATGAAGTATCCGAAACTATTTATAAAAAAACAACCAGGTGGATTTTGCTTGTAGGAACCATGCTGGTCCCGCTTTTTTTCCTTCCTTGGACAACTGGCATTCTAGAGTTGAATAAACAGATATTGCTTGTTGTGTTTGCCGGTATAGGACTTGTCCTTTGGCTTTTAGACGTAGCTACGTCTGGCAAAATTTCTTGGCGGTTCAACCCTATAGATAAAGGGGTTGTCGCTATGGCCGGTGCGGTTGTGCTGTCTTCCATATTTTCCGTAGCCAAGTTCAAGAGCATATTTGGTATGGCTGGCAGTTTGAGCGATTCTGTGCTTACCGTAGCCGCGCTTACGGTGGTATATCTACTTGCGGTCAACTCTTTTAATGATAAAGGGAAAGCGTTGAAATTATTTTTCTCTGTCTCTATTACCGCCACTATTTTTTATGGGCTTCTTCAAATATTCGGAGTTTATATAGTGAGACTTCCTTTTGCTTTATCGAGAGCATTCAACACCCTTGGATCGGTGAACGTGCTGGGAATGATGTCGGCTGTCATTTTGCCGATGCTTTATAGAACTAAAATTTCGATATTTCGATATTTCGATATTTCACGGGTTGGCGCGGTGGCCGCTTTAGCTGTTCTGATAGTCATAAATTGGTGGGCTCTATGGGCGGTGGCCATAGCTGGCATGGTCGCGATGGTTGTATTGGAAAACTTATCGTCAAGCCACAAAGAAGGTTTCAGAATGTCCAGATTTTTGTTTCCGATGACCGTTATGGTTTTAGGGATATTGCTGGTAGTTGTGAATCTTAATCTGGTTTTTGTGAAGAATAATTTGCCGATGGAGATAGCGCCATCGTATAAATTATCAAGCAAAATTGTCCGGGGCGTTTTAAAAGAGAATCTTGCATTTGGCTATGGTCCCGAAAATTTTTCTATCGCATTTGATAAATATGGGGCTTCTGAATTAAGGGGTTCGACTTTGTCTGGTATTAAATTTTTTGAGTCGACAGCGCAAATATTTAATGTGGCAGTTCACGGTGGCCTTGTCGGGTTAGCCGGCTTATTTTTTGCAATATTTATGATAGGATGGTCGCTCTTTAAAATATTTAAATCAAAAGTACCTGATTTAGACTCGGAAAGTGTCGGAATTGCGTCATCGGTGATCGCTGCGGTGATTGCTATGTTCTTCTATCCTTTTAATCTTGCTTTAATATTTACGTTTTATTCATTGCTGGCTTTATTTGTTCTTACCTTTTGGGACAGAGAAAAGAAAACATATGACGTTGAAAAGAAAGCATCTCTGTCGTTAATTTCATCTCTTGGGTTTATTGGCGGTTTGATTTTGACTCTTTTGGGGGTGTACTTTGTGTCGCTTAATTACGTTGCCGATTTGAAATACGTTAAAGCTCTTAACCAGACAGAAATTAAAAGCGCCATGGATTACGTTATAGAAGCAATAAATTGGAACGAAAAAGATGACCGATATTATCGACTTTCGTCTCAACTAGCTTTGAATTTATTATCCAGTGAATTAAGCAAACCGCAGGCTGATCAGAAAGCAGAAAATGTTCAAAATTATCTTTCTTCCGCTGTTGCTTTAGCTCAAAAAGCAACACAGGTAGCCCCTCAAGAATCAAATAATTGGAATAATCTTGCCAACGTGTATCAAAATCTCATGCAATTAGTTAATGGAGCCGATGCTCTCGCTGAATCGGCGTATCTTAGGGCTTCAGAATTAAGGCCGGGAGATCCTTCTTTTCACAACCGCATTGGAAGCATGTATTTATTTAAAGCTGATCTAGTGAGACAGCTTATGGTGGCCGGGGGCGCGTCTGCTCAACAACTAAATCAGCAGGTTGGGGCTGCTCTTCTAAAATCAGAAGATGCATTTAAGCAAGCCATAGAGTTATCCAGTAATTTTGGCCTTGCTATCTATAATCTTGGCGCAGTATACGAGAGACAGAATAAATTAAATGAAGCTATCGGACAATTAGAAAAAATTGCCCCATTTAACAGTAATCAGGCAGGATTGGCGTTTGAGCTCGGGCTTCTGTATTATAGAGCCAACCAAAAAGGAAAATCGTTTGAACAACTGCAAAGAGCGGTAGTCTTGTTCCCTGATTATGCCAATGCCAGATGGTACCTAGCTCTTATATATGAAGAGAGGGGAGAGATAGATCAAGCCAAAGAACAACTTGAGAGAATATTAAGCATTGAGGCAAATAAAGATAATCAAATAGTCTTAAGTAAACTGTCAGAGCTCGACGCGGGTAAAGTAAGTATTCCTCCGGGAAAAGTATTAGATCAGAAGCCGCTATAAAAGTGGGAATTACAAATTACGAGTTACAGATTACGGACTGGAAAACAATCGTCGCTTTGGCGGCGATTGTTTTAATTGCGGGTATTATATTTTCTGTTTTAAGTTCACCCTTAGATTCTTATCAGGAAGTAGTGATAAAAGAAGGACAAGGAGTTACCAATATAGCCGAAATTCTCCAAGAAAACGGAATAATCAATAATAAACTCATCTTTATTATATATACACTGATAACGGGCAACGAAAAAAGATTACAGGCCGGCAGGTATCTCTTTCCGCCGAGGGCGACTGTGCCGGTTATCGTTTATTCTATGTCGCAAGGTTTTGCAGAATCAGATGATCTGATAATCACCATACCGGAAGGATTCAATGTTCTTGACATTGACAGAAGGCTGGTGTCTGTCGGACTAATAAAAGAGGGAGAATTTGCGCAAAAATATTATCAAAACGAGGGCCAGTTTTTCCCCGATACTTATCGTATAGAAAATCAAAATGGCCCATTCGATAAAACTCAAGATTATCCTGAGCAAAGTCGAACGGATGGCAACGTAAAAATTAAAAACAGCCAAGAGATAATTAAGGAAATAGGAGAGAAGATGGCAGCAAATTTTATAGATAAAGCAGGTAATATTTCTAAGGAGGATTTGATAGTAGCCTCGATTCTAGAAAAAGAGGCAAAAACAGAAAGTGATATGAGATTAATAGCGGGGATAATTAAAAAGAGATTGGAGTTGGGGATGTTGTTACAGATAGATGCTACTGTCGCCTATGGCGCATGTCTCCGGGACTATAGGCAATCGGCTATAGACAATGAACCTTTTAAGTATTGTGATGTAAGCCAGGTGCCCATTGGAGCAGAGATCAAAATTGACGGACCGTATAATACATATACTCGTACGGGTCTTCCGCCGGGACCGATAGCCAGCCCCGGCGTTACAACAATAAAAGCGGCTCTGAATCCGATCCAAAGCGACTATTTGTATTATCTATCTACTCGTGACGGCGGTCAGATAATATTTTCCAAAACAGCCGTCGAACACGTGGCGAACCGTCGAAAATACCTCGGTTTGTAGGGTAGGGGGTCTGTGGAGGGTTTGTGAAGTTTGTGGAGGGCGGCCCTCCACAAACGGCCTTCCACAAAAAAGAATCGTACAAAAGGGAGTTGCATTATTTATTACTTTGTTTTAATATAAAAACACCGTAGATAGCGTGCGAACAATAAGTCGCGCCGAGGTGAATAAGGTCGAAACCTTGTCAGTTTCTGCGGATAAAACCGTAGTTTTTTAATTTATTAGAAAATGAAGTCAAAAAATAAAAAGGCGGAGGAGTTGGGGTTGTTAAAAGACAAACTTCCCAAATTTGAGATTGTGGTCTTTACATCTTTTTCTCCTTCAACCCGTTCAGGACAAGTCAAAACGGGAGAAAAGGGGTTGTCTGTGGCTCAAATGACGGAACTGAAGAGGTTGTTGAGGCCTTTGTGTTCTGAATATTTTGTGACGAAGAAAACTCTCATTGACTTGGCCCTTCGAGAGATTCGACAAGCTCACTGCAAGCAAACTCAGGACAAGCAACTAGACAAGAGCTATGACGGTTTGGATGTGTATGGAATGGAGGGCTCAATCGGTTTGGTACTGGGTCGCGGAGACTCTTATGGGGTTGCCAAAAGCATCTATGAGTTTTCCAAAAAAAATCCGGCGCTTCACTTCTGGGGAGCTATAATGGGTGGCAAATTTTTAGAATTGGATGCGTTTTTAGAAATAGCAAAGATGCCGTCTCGCGAAGTGCTTATCGGTCGATTGTTAAACATGCTTACTTATCCGATAAGGGGATTGGCAGTAGCGCTTAATGAAATAGCAAAACAAAAATAGAATATGGAATATAGAGTATAGAATATGAAACATGGAATATGGAATAAATTAACTCCCCATATCTCGTAGTCCATAACCCATATTCCATAGTTTGTAATCCATAATCCATAAAAATGATTAACAAAGAAGAATTTATACAGCAGGTTGAGTCAATGTCAGTAGCCGAGCTCAATGAGTTAGTAAAGGCCCTAGAAGAAAAATTCGGCGTATCAGCCGCCTTTGCTGCTGGCGCAGCTTCGGCAAGCCAAGGCAGCCCGACGGAAGCTGCCGAGGAAAAGGACAGCTACACAGTCGTCCTGAAAGATGCTGGCGGTGCCAAAATACAGGTTATTAAGGCGTTGAGAGAGATAACCGGATTAGGGCTTAAAGAAGCAAAAGACGTCGCCGATAAAGCCGGAGCGACAGTAAAAGAAGGTGTCAAAAAGGTGGAAGCAGAGGAAATGAAATCTAAACTTGAGTCTGCTGGGGCAGTTGTCGAGTTAAAATAAAAAAGTCCCGATTTCTTTTGCGCAAAGCACAATTAAGAAATCGAGGATCCTCGATTTTATAACCAAATCAAAGATTTGGACAAAATCGGGACCGATGCCGATGAGATAAAAACAAAGTTGGAAGCGGCCGGTGCAACCGTCGAGCTAAAATAGCGAGACCCTAAGGGATTCGAATGGGTCGAACTAAAACACTCTCTAATCAAATAAAAACGGCCATATGGCCGTTTTTATTTGATTTCCCAGATTCTGCCGTCTTTAGTGGTAATGACTATAGTGCTGTTGCCGGCCAGGTATGCGTCTACGAATGGTTCTGAACTGCCGACCTTGAGAGTCCTTATCAGTGATTTAGATTCTTTGTCTAATTCGTATATCCTGGAGAGAGACTTGTTGACCACATAAAGTTTGTCGGAATCTTTAGATGTAAGTAAGGAATCATTGCTGTTAGAAACAATAAATGTATTTGTTTCTGAAACCTTTTCGCCCTTGTAAAAAGTTGCCAGGGTTCCGGAGTTATTCATCACGAAAACATTACCATCGACGGCTATCATTGATGCTTGAGACAGGGTGCCGCCTGATTTCAGCCAAGGTGAAGATTCTTTTTTACCGCTTTGGTTGATGTCGGCTACTTTGAAGATGTTATCTGGCGCAAGAACATATAAATTATTCTCGTAAATGTCGAAAGCAACAGGCGAGATAACGTTATATTCGTTCGTGGCTAATTTTTCTTTTTGGGCCGTTATGGTTGCAATTTTCCGGCTGAGTTCATCGGGCATTGTTTCAAGAAGCGAGGGAGAAACATCGATGGCCTTGTCTATGTTGTCTAATACTTCGTAAACATCGCTTGTTGTTTTCTGGGTCTTGTCGTTTGTGACCCCCACCCCGTAAATACTTGATAATGAATCTGCGAGAAGTTGTCTTGCGCCGATAAAGTCATTTTGGCTTATCTTAGTTTTGGCCAGTTTAAGGTTGTCCTGAGTTTGATTTATAACCGTATTGAGTTGGCGCTGTTCCGGATTTACTACGATGAATTTTTTTACCACAACAACGCCTCCCACCAAAAAACTAGCAGTTAAAGATAAAATCACAAATTTTCTTTTGAGGTTTATGTTTTGGGACAGTCTGCGGCCGGACAGATTTCCTATATATGAACCGGAACCGGCATAGATGTTCTTTATTATTTTAAGAGGGGCAAGGAAGGGATTATTCTTTTTACCAAGAGAAAATTCAGAAGATATTATCCTTGGCACTTCTTCCGGTGCCGTAGCGTCAATATTCTGAACTGGAGCCAGTGTTGGGACCGGAGTTTTAGCTTTACCGGCATTTTCTTGTTCCTTTGATTCATTTTTAGCCAAGCTGACCGTAGATAACTCGCTCTTCTCCGGTATTGCCGGTTTTAGTTTTTTGATCGCCAGTTCTTTATGGTTATTTAAAGAAAGGTACAAAGCCCCGCAGTCAAAGTCCGGCTTGATCTCTTTTATAGAATTTATTTTTCCTACGAACTGTGCGTCATCAAATTTTAAAAGACTGGCTTTTATTAACTTTTCTCTGGCTGTAATCGAGCGGTTTGGGTAGAAAGCAAACAGCTTGTCACCCGGCATTATCTTTCCGGAGATGATATTAGAAAATTCCCTTTCTTCAACTTGCTCTTTATTAAAGAGATCTATGTTGTTAAGTATGTCTACCACTCTTGGTTCTCCGTTTGCGCCTGTCTGCCCGGGCGAGCGGGCAGGCCTGCTCAGTATTATTTTGAATTTACCCAGTTTTGATATAAGTATTTGTTCTCCGGCGACGGCAAATATGCCGATGTTTATCTTTAAATTCTTTCCGCCATAGGCGGATCCACCTTTGGCAGAGAAAAATTCTTCTACGACATCATTTATTTTTTTAAGTGTCGCAGAGAAGGCGTCACGGGGAGATATGTTAGGTCTTGAGTAATACTCTCGTTTGGCCAAAGAGGCAACTAGATTGATGACGTAAGCGATGTCAGGGGCGTTTTCAGTATCTATAGCATCATCTTGTTTTACATTGCCGACCATGTAGAGTCCGCCGAGTTTTCTTTTGCCGTCATCTTCATGGTAGTCGTATGCAAAAACATCGGTATGGCCTTCTTTGGAATTTCCTCTAATAACGATCTCCTGCGGGGTTGGTTTTAGAAAAACTTTCTCCATTGATTTTTATATTGAGTTTAGGTAATCTAATGTTAATTCTAAATATAATCTAAATTTATGTCTAGCGCCACTCTTGATAAGTTATTTGGCTCCCGTATTCGGGTCAAGATACTCAAGTTTTTGTTTAGAAATTATCCGGGCAATTTCAACGCTTCAGAGTTGTCAAAAAGGATTCAGGAACCTTTTGATAACACCAAAGAAGAGTTGAATTTATTAACGGAACTGGGAGTGGTAAAGAAGAATAAGGAATGAAGACCAACTACCAACTACCAACTACCAACAACAAAAAAGTTGTAGGTTGTAGATTAAGTTATGAAGAAAAAACATAGTTCTCGTAAAAAAGCCAAGAAAGTTGTTAGAATTGATCGGATGACCTATTCTCTTAATCCGAGGTTTGAATTTTTTGGCGAGTTGAGGAGCTTGATTTTGAAATCTTCGCCGGCGGAGAAAGACAAAATGATAAAAAAAATATTAGGCCTTGGAAAGGTGAAGCTAGCTGTGACTTCCGGCATATTTATGGTTGAAAACAGTGGCTCGGATATTTATGATACGGTTGCTGACTTGTTCATTGTTGGGGATGACATAAATAAGCGTAAGTTGAGAGTGTTTCTGACTGCTCTGGAAGCAGAAGTGGGTAAAGAAATAAAATTTACCCTGATGGATAAGGATGAATTCCAGTATCGTTACGGGATGTTTGATAGGTTTATCAGGGTATTACTTGAAGGGCCGCATGAAAAAATTGTCAATAAGTTAGGGTTGTAACTTATTGACAATTTTTTAAATTTCTAATTTCTAAACAATTTTACAATATAAATCTCAAAATATTTGCGCCCTTAGCTCAGTGGTAGAGCGTGCCGTTCACCCCATTAGAAATGGGCACATAGCTCAATTGGTTAGAGCGTCGCATTCACATTGCGAAGGTTCCCTGTTCGAGTCAGGGTGTGCCCACTGCCCATTTTTAATGGGGCGGAGCATCGGGAGGCTTGAATCGGATTAAGTCAAATGAACTGCTTCATTTGACGCCGATTCAAGTGCCGGAACGATGTTGAAAATTGCAATGGGCAATTTCCAACCGTGAGGCGGGGTCGCGACCGAGTGGTCGGAAGACCACGAGAGTTGTGACGTAAGTCCGATCCTTACAGGGCGCACCATTTATGGACCATGTGGCTATAATGAAAAAGCTCTGGGGCTTAACCGGGAAAATTCTCAAAGGAACTAAAAAAAAGAATCAAGATGGTGTTCGGTCAAATGTAGACCGTGGAATGAGGTAAAAAGCGGGGAAACCATTCCGTTAAAAGTTGAGACGATACTCAAAAAATATGCCAGAGATGACGGAATAGATAATAAAAATATTCCGCGATATTAAGGTTGACTGATAATTTTTATTGTGTTTTTATTATAGCATTCGTACCTTTAAAGTAAGGAAACTAAGGGTGAAAAGCACTGATCAGGAAATAGCCGAAGCCCAAGCACTGGTAAAGGCGACTGAGGCTCGAATCGAAGAATTAGTCCAACAAGAGAAGAAAGTTCACATTATATGGGACTTTGATTTTGTTTTGGCGTCGGGTCTTAGCGACGATGTTTTTAATTTGACCGGATATAATCTAGAAAAATATTTTGAATACGAAGCCCGTTTATGTTGGAACTCTCCCGAAAACGGGATTTGGCTGTCTCTGGCCACAAGCGTGGGAAGATTACACCACTCTCAGGACATTGTTACGGCCCGCTCAAGTTATCTTGCGTTTAGGGTGATGTATTTTTGCTTGATGAAATCCTCGGACCCTAACTGGGTTCGTTGGATGTTATTTTTAGGTCATCAGACAAAATCGGATAGTTTCAGGGTTATTCTCGAGTCATTTAAAAAAACACCCGACACCCATATATTTTTTATTGACGATGCCAAAAAACATGTAGATAGTTTCCTGGCAACCGGCGAAATGCTCGGCATGTCAGAAAGAATCGTTGGTATAGTTTCCCCTCAAATTCGCTTCTATACTAAAGAGGAGCTGGAGGCGCATTATAATGCGGTTATGGGCGCAACCGGCGATAAGCCCGTTATCGTTCCTCACTATAAAAATGGGTACGGAGGATTCACTGTTTTGCCGAACGGATTAAGGGGTTTTCGTGGTGAAGCAATGGGCATAACCGTTCAGCTTCACAAGGAAGCTGTAGTAGAAAATTTGAAAGATTTGCTGGAGGCGGATCATGAGAGAATGTGGCCTGGTCAACTCAAAACGATAGACAGCTTGTATGCGCTATTCGAGATTATGAGAGAGCCCCGTTAAAACGGGGCCTTTGTTATATAAAGATATCCACATTAAGATATCCACATTGCACTATTTAAAACGGGTGGTATATTGAAGTCATAGTGTTAAATTGTGGGTAGAAGTGTTAACAAACAAGGGAATTTGTGGATAAGTTAGAAAGAAAAACCAATGTTAATCGGAGAATACAAGCACAACCTAGATGCCAAGAGGCGTTTGGCTATACCTTCAAAGTTCAGAAAGGAGTTGGGCGAGGGGGCCATTCTAACCAGAGGACTGGACAATTGTTTGTTTATATTTCCTTCAAAATTTTGGGCCCCGTTTGCCGAGATGCTGGCAGGATTGTCGATGGCGAAACAGGACACAAGATCATTTGCGAGATTATTCCTATCTGGGGCTGTTGAAGTTGAATTTGACTCGTTGGGCAGAATATTGGTACCCGAACATTTAAAAAAATATGCAAGTTTGAACAAGTCCATTATCGTGGCCGGGTTATTTAACCGATTGGAAATCTGGGACGAAGAAAGGTGGGGGAATTATCGGGCAAATCTTGAGAAAAATTCTGATGCGATTGCGGAGAAGTTGGGAGAATTGGGAATATTATAAATTACCAATTTCTAATACCTAATTTCTAGTTAAATTTCTAATGGCCGAATTTATAAATTTAAAAACTAGATATTATTTAGAAATTAAGAATTAGTAATTAGAAATTTCTGAGATGGTTCACACCCCCGTTCTTCTAAAAGAAGTAATCGAGTATTTAGATCCGCAACCTGGAGATAAAATTATTGACGCTACTCTAGACGGCGGCGGACATGCTATGGCACTGGCCGAGAAAGTGGCACCGGATGGAAAAGTGCTAGGGATAGAGTGGGACAGCGATTTGGCCGAAACGGCCAAACGAAATATCGAAATATCGAAATATCGAAATAATATAGTTATCGTTAACGATAGTTATGCAAACATTAAAAATATTATCCGTGAATATAATTTCAGACCGAACGGCATATTGTTCGATCTGGGATTATCTTCATGGCATTTGGGAAGTAGCGGCAGGGGATTTTCATTCAAAAGAGATGAGCCACTTGATATGCGCTACGGCCTTGCAGGGCGAGGAAATCCTAAATCCGAAATCCTAAATTCTAAACAAATTCCAAATCCAAAATCCGAAAACACAAAGAAAACATTAACTGCGGCGGAGATAGTAAATACATACAGCAAGGAGGGATTAGAGAAAATTTTCAGAGAATATGGAGAAGAGCAGTTTGCGGAAAAAATAGCCGGCAATATCATCCACACTAGAAGCAGGAAGCCGATATTAAAAACATCAGATCTGGTTGAGATAGTAAGCAATTCGGTGCCCGTTTGGTACAAGAAGAGGAAAATTCATTTTGCAACGAAGACATTTCAGGCGTTAAGAATATTTGTCAATTCAGAACTGGAAAATGTTGAAAATGGCGTGTCTGCGGCGATAGATATGCTTGAGGGCGGAGGCCGATTGGTGGTCATATCATTTCAGGGACTGGAAGATAAGATAGTGAGGGAACTGTTTAAGAAAAAGGTAAAAGAGGGCGTAGTAGCTTTTGTTGTTAAAGGGACGGTCAAACCCGCTTGGGAGGAAATCAAAAGTAATCCCAGAGCAAGGTCAGCAAAGATGAAAATAGTTGAAAAATTAATCAATTAGTTCAAATTTTATGGACAGAATCAAAACCAACAACATGACTTATACTGGAACAGGGGTTTTGAATATGTTTTTGACTGCAATATTTATCTTCTTGACTATGTATTTCATCATAGTTTCAAATCATATAACCGCCTCTAATTACAAAATAGGCTTGTTGAACGAAAAGCTTTCCGGCCTTATCGAAATTAATGGTGTTTTAACTGCAGAAAAATTATTGATTGAAGATTCGTCAGCTATACTTGATTTTGCTGTCAACCACAACATGCTTGAAGCAAAATACGTTACTCATATTTTTGAGGACAGCGACGTTGCAGCGCTTCGTTAAATTCAAAATTAAAAACGGCCTACTCTGCGCGCCGTCTGCAAAGCCTTTGGCGACGTACGACCGAAGCAACCACTTTGGTTACAAAAGTTAAGAAAGATGAAAATTTACGACAATTTTCGAATCAACTTATATTTCATTTTTATCTTGGCGGCTGCGGCCGTTATTTCTTATAATCTGTTCATGTTGAGTTATGTGAGGCACTACTCATATTCTCGTATCGCCCAAGCGCAAAACCAGAATATAAATAATATTTTAGCCAGGGGGAATATATATATGGGCGACCATTTGGCTGCTACTAATAAAAAATTCCCGCTTGCCTACTTAGTTCCCGCTGAGATCAATGACGGTGAAGGTGGCGAGATGGCTGATAGGGCCAGTTCTATTTTGGGTTTGGATGGAAACAAGATCAAAGAAGTCATTAATTCCCGTTCCAATAACCCCCGGGTTATTTCTAGAAAGATCAGCAACGAACAAGTTGAAGCCATCCAGTCTTTGGAAGCAAAAGGCCTCGGTATTACATATGAAACGGACAGATTTTATCCGGGCGGTCAATTAGCATCAACGGTACTGGGATTTTTGGGTTATGACAGTGACGGAAAATCAGGGCAATACGGAATAGAAGCATTTTATAACGACGAGCTTTTCGGAAAAAGATGGAACTCTGGGAAATTTTTAACCAATTCCGGGGCGGTTAAATTTTTGGCCGACTTATTCAAAAAAGAGGAGTTGAGAGACAACAAAAGTGAAAGCGAACTAGATAGACCAGCTGATCTTATTCTTTCCATAAATAAAGATATTCAACAGCTGGTTGAAGATAAACTCGGTCTTCTAATGGATAAGTGGAATCCGACGGGAGGAACTATTATTATTCAAGATCCTGACACCGGAAAAATTCTTGCCATGGCCGATAGGCCGACTTTTGACCCTAATAACTATAGCGAATATGAACCGAGAAATTTTTTGAACCGGGGAGTGCAGGAAGTCTTTGAGCCCGGCTCTTCTTTTAAACCGATAACAATAGCCACAGGTTTGGATTTGGGCGCAGTAACACCCCAGATGACTTTTAACGACGTTGGTTTCAGAGAAGAAGCGGGATATCGGATAAAAAATTTCAGCGAAAAGATATTCGGGATAGTGACAATGTCCCAGGTTCTTGAAAGGTCTGTCAATACAGGAGCGATGTATGTACAAGATCTGGTTGGAGATGATAACTTTTTAAATTATATTATCAATTTTGGTTTTGGGCAGAAAACAAATATTGATCTGCCCGGTGAAGTGAGCGGAGACATATCTAACCTTTACAGCGGGAGAAAAATAAACTTCCTGACGGCTTCATTCGGACAAGGGATTGCCGTAACACCCATTCAGCTTATTAATGCTTATTCGGCTATCGCCAACGGTGGCAAATTAATGAGACCATATGTGGTTGAAAAGATAATCAAAGAAGGCGGCAGAGAAGAAATAATCCAGCCGGAAATAATCGCAATACCAATATCGGAAAAAACTGCTATGAAACTTAAATCAATGCTGATAAGCGTTGTGGATAATGGTTTTGACAAAGCACGTATTAAAGGTTACGACATAGCAGGCAAGACAGGAACAGCCCAGATACCGGACGGAAAGGGCGGGTATGTTGAAAATGAATATATTCATAATTTTGTCGGTTTTGCGCCAGCTTTTGATCCTAAATTTGTAATAATAGTAAAGATGGACAGGCCCAAAGGGATTACTTTTGCAGCCGACAGCTTGTCGCCCACATTTAAAGAAATAACCCAATTTTTACTTAATTATTACGCGGTAGCGCCTACCAGACGATAAAAGTTAGATTTTTATCGTCTGGAATCTCTAAATCCTAATTTCTCTTTTGATAAGCTTAGGATGGTGAGCATGGTCGAATCATAATTTCTAAATCAATGAAAAACCTAATCAAGAAAATTATCATCTTCAAACTTAACTTACTCGCCAAACTCTACTTGCGGCGTTTTAAGCCAATGATAATTGCCGTTACTGGAAATGTCGGCAAAACATCAACCAAAGAGGCAATCTCTGTTGTTTTGAGCGGCACCAGAAGAATTCGTTCGGGGAAGGGTAACTTAAATAACGAATTCGGCGTACCCTTAGTAATTATCGGCGGGTTTGACGAAGAATATTATGAAAAAGGTCCCTCTCTATGGTTTTGGTTTAAGGTTTTGGTTGTTGGTTGTTGGTTGTTGGTTGTTGGTTATCGTTATCCTGAAATCTTAATTCTTGAATACGGAGCCGATAAACCGGGAGATATTAAAAAACTTGTTCAGAAGTTTAAATCCCATATAGGCGTTGTTACTGCAGTTGGTGAAATACCTGTGCATATTGAGTTTTTCTCCGGCACGGAAGCGGTGGCTAGAGAAAAAGCTAGACTTGTAGAAACGCTGGATTCCACGGATTATGCAATACTTAATTTTGACGATGATGTTGTGTTGGATATGAAAGGAAAAACAAAGGCTAAGGTAATCACTTTTGGCTTTGGAGAAGGAGCAAATTTAAGAATTTCCAATTTTGAGTATAAAAGCGAAAACAATGCGCCAATCGGAGTAAGTTTCAAACTTCACTATGGGCAAAATAGTTTTGTGCCGGTTAATATTATCGGTTCTTTAGGCAAATCACAGGCATATGCAGCGGCAGCCGCAGCATCAATTGGAGTTGCAACGAATATGAACTTGGTGGAAATCAGCGATGCCCTATTATATTATGACGGACCCAAAGGTCGTCTTAAAATATTAACCGGTATTAAGAATTCTTGGATAATTGACGATACATATAACGCTTCTCCAGCTTCAACACGCTTAGCATTAAGCGTATTGAGAGAACTGCCGGCCAAAAGACGCATTGCCGTATTAGGCGACATGCTCGAATTGGGTAGATATTCTATTCAGGCGCATCAGGCGATAGGGGATTTAGCGGGTAGTTTTGTAGACATCTTAGTTTGTGTTGGTGCAAGGGCTAAATTTATAGCAGACAGCGCCAGTCGAAATTTTAGTGAAAATGGGTTCGGTAAGAATATGTTTACATTTGAGACAGCAGACTTAGCCAAAAAGAAAGTCCAGGAATTAATAGAAGAAGGCGACTTGATTTTAGTAAAGGGTTCTCAGGGGATGAGAATGGAAAAAATTGTTGAGGAAATAATGGCGGAACCCCTAAAGAAAAACGAGTTGCTTGTTAGACAGTCCAAGAAGTGGCTCAAGTCGTAAGTCGTATTGAGGTTTAACCCCAATACTCACATTCCCATATTATGATATATGGGAATGTGAGGTTTTCCTTTCCGTGTTTTCCGGTTCTTCTGGGTTTCTGTGATTATTATCACGCCACACAAAAACTATACTGAAAAACGACGTCATTTTATGAACAGATGATATATTTAACCTCCTAAAAGCAGAACTGGTAAAATGTTTAATATTCTATATAATGGTACACTGGCAATAGTGGTTAATGACACAGCCAAACTCAATGAAATAAAAGGATATATTCAGGGCTTAGAACAGTTTTCAATGGCCCCATCGTCTAGCCCGGTCTAGGACAGTTGATTCTCATTCAACAAACACCGGTTCAAATCCGGTTGGGGCTGCATTTTTAGTAAGTCAATGTTTATGCTAGTTTTTGAAGTGATAGCAAAGAGACGTTAGAACCGAATTATTATATATGGACAAACAATTACCATTTGAAAAACAATATAATGAGGAAACAAAAATTGATTGGAAAGCAATTGACTTAACAGAAAATAAAATCAAAGAACCTCTCAATGCTCATAGAGTTGGTGAAAACAGATATGGTATCGCTACTTATTCGCAAGAGAGACCCTACCTCATTACTTATGGATTATCTGCTTGCAAAGCACTTGTATTTTATAATTCAACAGAAAGAAGAGGTTTTATTGCTCATATTTCTGTAGCGGGTAACTTAAAAGATGTTGTAGATAGATTCATAGCAGATTTTGGAAGTTTAACTGATGCTGATTGTTACGTTGTTACTGGTGGACGACAGGCCGAAAGCGGCCAATGGCCAGAAGTAGAAAGTTTAATAGTTGAATTATCAAGGCATCAGCCCAAAAGTTTATCTATAGATAGGAGTGGCGTTGATAAACCCAGAGGAGTTGCTTTAAATTTAAAAAATGGTGAATTAAGTGAAATAGATAACTCGTCGGGGTGGACCTGGAGTGATTCCCAAGACGTTACCGGCAATAAAAAAATTACTAACTAAGATAAAGCATAGTTCTACCAACTTCTAACAATGGCGAACGGAGAATACCCAGTTAATAGCATTAAATGGGTTCTAACTTCGTCCAGTCCTCTCTGCCAAATGGAAAAGGTCAAATCCACAGATGTCGCCTCGCTTCGCTCGGCGACCAAATCATAGGGAATTACGGGCTTAAAAATCAGTTGGCGATTCTGAAGAATATGGTTCGAGCCGATATTTTTAAGAAATGAAGTCATTTCTGAATAATTTTCTGTGGATAGCAGTTTTTCGGCTTTATTCAGCGATAAAATGAACTCTCTGGCGGGTTCGAGCCAAGACAAGCCCTTTTGTTCAAAATCGGATATTTTTTCTTGAATTCCCACCTTTTGATTGAGGAACTTTTCTTTTTTAAGGACGTATTCGTCCTGTGAAAGTTTGTTACTAAGATAAAGGTCTAACAACTTATCTAATTTTTGGTCCAATTCAAGTATTTCTAATTTGAGATTTTGAACAGTATTTTTGGCTTGTTCTTTGGCCAAGTTCTCGTCTTTCTCTAGTTCAGCTAAAACTCTTTCCGTATCTTGGCTCGATAAAGAAACTTTTTGAAGATGAGATTTAATTTGTTTTAGAAGTTCCTCTTGTCTCAAAAAGTGTTTTTCTGAACAGGGTCCTTTCTTCTTGGTGCAACGATAATAAATATATGCCCTGCCACTTTTCTTGATTTTCTTTTCGGCCGTAATAGCCGCAGAACAAGGACATTTCATTAAGCCAAGAAAATCAAAACTATGTTTTTTAACTTTTTGCGGCTTACCCCTATCTTTTAGAACCTCCCGGCACTTATCAAAAAGCTTCTTTGATATTATCGGTTGATGTTGCCCTTCAAATATCTCACCCCTGTATTTCATCAGACCAAGATAGAAAATATTTTGTAGGGTTCTTTGAGAAGAACTAATAGAAAACGGTTTATCCCAAAAACCAGTTAGTTTATTTTCATGACACCAATTTGCGAGAGATTGGAGGGTGTAATTACCTGTTGAATAAAGTTCAAAGAATTTTCTAATTTTGGGTGCCTTACTTTTATCAATCTCAATTTTCTTGGTTGCCAAGTTATTGATATATCCAACCGGCGGTCTTCCCGGCCATTCTCCTCGCCTAATTTTTTGTCGAAGTCCTCTTTTTACATTCTCTCGCAAATTATCTACAAAATATTTACTTTGGCCGAAGGCAATATTCAACATAAACAAACCTTGCGGTGTCGGCTCGAACCAAAAGCAGGGAAATTTGAGGGACTTGATGATCTCTCTATCTACAAAGTGTATTATCTTGCCACCGTCAACACTATTTCGAGCCAACCTATCGGGGTGCCAAGAAAGTATTCCATCTGCTTTCCCCGATTCCAGGAATGACAACATTTCTGCGAATTTAATTCGCCCAGGTTCTTTGGCAGTTTTTGCCTCTTGGAAAGAGGCGACAATTTCAAGTTTTTCTTTGGCGGCAAATTCTTTGAGCTCAACAAGTTGAGCTTCAATACTCAAAATTTGTCTATCTTCGTCCTCACTGCTCTTTCGAGCATATATTACATATTCCATATTGTTTTTATTAGTTAATTTATTAAAATTTTCTTTTATTCCGACTTCAGAATCGCCAACTGATTTTTAAGCCCCTAGTTCCTTATGATTTGGTCGCCGAGCGAAGCGAGGCGACATCTGTGGATTTGACCTTTTCCATTTGGCAGAGTATTCTTGAATTAGTTCGAACCCATTTCGCCGCCAAAGGCGGCGGTGGCCAGAAATCTGAAAAATCCGGACCGCAATTCTGAATTAAAAAACTGCCAAAGAACCTGTTAAAATATCGGCTCGAACCATCTTAATAAAAGAAATTTTTAATAAATTAACCATTTAACTTGTCAGATTAGATAATTTTTTAACTTAACCTTAAAAAATTATCTAATCTGTAAACATGATATGAACTTCGAACAGCCGTCATCATCTGCCGAACAAGGTCGAGAAAAAGAAATTAGTCCTGAAAAGAAAAGTCACATTTGGTCGGCCTTACGCAGATTTACTCTTGCAGGAGTTTTGGCGATTGGCGCTTATGAAGGGATGGGTGGTAAAGAAACAATTCTCCAGTATCTTAACGAGGGCGAAAAGATAACTGATGTGCAGAAAGAAGGTAAAAAGGAGTCAGCAATAGAGAAAATAGCTACCAAAAGTAATCTTGGTGAAATTGGCGATGAAGATATTGTGGTAGAGGATATAAGTTTTAGGGCTGGCGATAAGGTGTATAGATTTACCATAGATACCGGCATTAAGAAGAAAGATTTTGCTGGTGGCGCTGGGTGGGAAGCAAATCCAGATAACTTTGGCAAGATGAATTCCGTTTTATCAAGAACATCAGATGTAAACGGCAGAGTCACGGCAGTTTTATTTGAGGTTACCGAGGATGGGCTAAAACAAACTCGTCAAGAAATTGCGCCGAATGGCAAGGTTGAGAGCGAAGAATCATCTTATCTAACAGCAGAAAAACCCAACGTTGTAGAGAAAGAAGTAGGTGTCTTATATCCAGACTTATCAAAGAAATAATTTCCGACTATTTGTAAAAGAATTTGCCGCCAAACCACTTGCCTCGAAAGAGGCAAGTTCTGTAAACAATTTATTTACAGATAAAAACTTGAAATTGTCTAATTCAGGATTGCGGTCCGGATTTTTCAGATTTCTGGCCACCGCCGCCTTTGGCGGCGAAATGGGTTCGAACTAATTCAAGAATACTCTGCTATAATTCAAATACAATCGGATTAGAACCATTTGTAAGATAAATCCTAAATCACTTGAGTTTGCCTATTCTTCTTGGCCCCCACACCGCCAAAGGGAATGGGAAACTATTAACACAAAAGACACCAAAAATGGTGTTTTCTGTTTTCTTGACAGCTATAGTAAATATAGATAACATCATCACCAGTTGCTTGATAAAAAGAGGTTAAAAATGAGACTTCTGTTTGTTGCTTTGCTTGTATTAACCCTAGGATTTACTGGGTGCACTGATAAAAGTAAAGTCCAAAATTCTAGCTTAAGCCCTGAACAAAAAGAAATTGTTGAACTAATTAAAATAATTAAGATCGAGACAGGTGTTAATGGAGATAGCCCCAAGGCCATTTGGAAGGCGATTAATTCTAAATTTAATGACGGTTCTGCCAGAGATTCTATTATCAGGCAAGAATTGGAGTGGACCTTAGAATCTGTTGTTAATGCCGAAAATGAATTAGTAAACAGAAATAATGCAAAAGCAAAGAAGCATATAAAAACTGCGAGAATTAACTTTGATAGAGCAATTTGGTTCCTTAATTCAAGAAAAGTAGAATATAATCCAAAGGTATCTCGACTCCTAAGAGAATATTGGCAAGTTAAAACGAGGCTGGAAAAATACGAAAAAGAATATGTTGAACCTCTTGATGGGGATACATATAAAAAAGCAGTTGAACTGGAGGAACTTTATTTTTCTTCTGGTGCCATCAGCATTTCTTATGGTCGCCTAGAGAATGCCACCTTTTATTTAACAAAGGCGGTTGAAGCAGTAAGGATGGTTGAAATTGTTGGTGATTTTGAAAGGTTCGAAACCTGGCAAAAAGATGTGACGAACACCCCACCCCAATATGATTATTGGACTAGTTGTTTAGGAGAAAAGACCAAGACTTGCTTCGATAGTAATCCATTTTTAGCCACTAATGTCGTTACGGAATATTCTGATAACGATGGCAATAAACAACTGCTGATGTTGTGGAGTTATAAAAGAAATAAAGATATTTTTGAAATACACGGCTCCATTAAGTCCTTCAGAATCGAGGCGGCTAATTACAAGTTCTATAAAAGAGTAGATGACGAATGGGTCTTGTTGGAAACTAGAACATTTATTCGAAGTGATATGCCTAAAAATCGAGAAATACCTCTTTTCTATGAGGATTCTCCATTTGGTAAAGAATATTTTTCTTTCAAGGCTAGGCAAGGAGAAACAGAAGTTAAAATACCCACCATAACATTTATGGAATAGCGGTGCTCAATGCATCGCTATTTAATTACCCAAAATCATGTTAAATTCTAAGAAAGTCGGGTTTTTTATAAAATAACCATAGATTTCATTGAATAAAGTTTTCCAATGTTCTCTATTGGCCCTGCCCAAGGAGAATGGTCAGCATGAAATGACCAAGGAAGTAAGCGGGTAATTGAAGATTTTTAGTTTTCTAAAAAAAGCTTTTTATGAGGGGCCAAGGGGAGTGGAAAACTCGATGATAGACAAAACTTAAAAACCATGTATTATATAGGAGTAATTTTTGCCAGGAGGAGATGTGGCAGGATCATTAAAAATACCCGTATTCTTTCAACCAGCCACTAAACCCTATTGTGGTCCAACCTGTATAAAAATGATCTTATCTTTTTATGGAATAAGAACCTCTCTGGAGAATTTGGTTAGACTGTTACCAGTTACCAGGACCGGCATGGATCTGTGTTCTATGGGCATTTTTTTAAGAAGTTTAGGATTTATTACAGTATTTATTGATAAAGATACTGCGGATGCCAAGAATCCAGTATATAAGAGAACAATGCCTTTGTTTATGAAAGAGGGTGGCCTATTGATACCCAGAGCAATGAGAACGTCTGATATAAGAAAGGCATTGGCTAGAGGTTACCCCATCATTCTTAATACAGAAAATGGCTACGGCGACGGACATTTTGTTGTAGTCAGGCATATTGGTAAAAAAAGAATGACACTAAATGATCCGGCATTTGGCACGAGGACTTTGAGTATAAGAAGAGTAATGTTAGCTTGTCATAACTGGACCGGAGGAGCCATCACAATAAGGCCGAATCGTAGGTATAGACGTTAATAACTATTTCGCCGGAGAAACCCGGCTTTTTAATTACTAAATAATCTGCGAATTACGAAATGCAATAATCTCCTAAAATTGATATATTTATCCCAGGGTATCGGGAGGCCTAATCTCCCATACCCCAAGACATGAAAGTATCTATTCCACTCTACAATAAAATTAAACGCACTGTCCAATTTGCTTATGAAAAATTAAAGCTATTCCGTCGAGAGAAAACAATGGGAAGAAAGCTGGCAATCCCAACCATCGATAGCATCGCTGCCTACCTCTTCAAACAGAAATCTGGCATTGAAACCAAGAAACAGACCTAGCCGCATTTTGTTTGCCAAGCCCCGCAAAAACATGGGAAAACTCATGACCTGGTGGCAAAATATCTTGTATCATATGCGGCCGATCGTAGAGATTCCCTTCAACCTCTTAAAGCGGTTCCATAATCTGGTAACCAGTCTGCCCCGTTCGGTAAATGGTTATCTCTCCAATTACGTCCACTCTCTGCTCGCGTATATGCTTGTGTAATGATTCCTTTCTTCTCGAATAGCTTCGTTCAGTGCGTTTTCAATGAACTACCCGTAATCACGGCTGGGTTAGGATACAAAACAATCAAGCCGTTATCTGATTATTATTGCATTTCGTAATTCGCGGAAAGGATTTTTAACGAAATAAGTATAAATCTTAGCAAACAAAGTTTTCCAGTGTTCTTTATTAGCCCAATATTATGTGGATTTGATACTTTTATTTTGATTTGATAACATCAATATATGGTTAAGAATAAAGATAATGGAACAACTAATGAGGATTTGGCGGGAATGATATCTAGGGGATTTCAAGATATGGAAACAAGGTTAGTTAGTAAGGACGAATTTAGTAATCGGCTAGGCGGCCTAGAAACTCGATTTAGTAGCCTAGAAAAGAAGGTAGATAAATTAGATTATCAAGTCAGCGAAGTTTACGACATTCTCAAACGTTTTGAAGAAAACGATATTTTAAATCTTCAAAAAAGAGTTCAAATACTCAAAAAAACAGTCAGGGCTTTGGCTACTAACCAGTCCAGATAGGTTCAATAATCTCTGGGTTCCTAATAAAGTATTTATAAATATCTGTCAATAAAGTTTTCCGATGTTCTCTAGTCAGCCCAGCTGGCTCTATTGGCCCTGCACTTCGACAAGCTCAGTGTAAACCATCATTTCCACCATTATTGACTGAATGCGTAAAAATCACTGACACCTATAATTTCTATAATTCCAGTTACTGAGCGGGAGTATTGACTAGAATTATCAGTTAAGATATTTTTAAAAAAGATTTTTATTTGGCTACAACAATATGATTCCTTCTGATCGAGAAAGTAAGTCCCGATCGGACAGAGATGACAACGGTGACGCAAAGTATTTATGCGTGAGCTGTGGCAAAAAAGTGCCTGCGAGATTTTGGAATAAAATTGAAGGAAAATGTATTGATTGCGCCTACATAGAAACCGAAATAAGGCCGAATTCATAAAAACTATTTGAGCCTCATGACCAAATGGCTCACATAAACTCCGCACGAAAGTGCGGAGTCAATATTTAAATCCTTCTCTTGTCCGGGTTTTTGTTAGCCGGAATGTCCGGTGGATTAAAGTTATCGTCGTTTTCTTCGCTGGGACCACCATTCTCTTTATCGCTGGGATCATCGCTATTCTTTCGAGTTAAAACATATTCTACTTCCTCTGCAACGGCAAAATCTTTGATGGAAAAACCCGTAATGTAGAGTCTGCCATCATTGTTGAAACGGAATCTGAACTTAAAAATGTCGGGGACAACGGTACCAGAAAAGCGGCTAATTGTCGGTTTCAAAACCAACGCATCGCCGACAATCTTATAAGTCCCGTTTCCGCTGAAAGCGGAAGACGTTGGATCGTCCACTCTCTCGTTTATTGAGAAAAAGTAACGACTCTCTTTACTGAAACTAATCGTTCCCGAAACTGAAGTAAGATCTTTTCCTCTTTTTTTTGCCACAATACGATAATCGCCCGCTAGAGTTAGAGTATTATTTGAAGATTTAAGAGGATTAGAGTTGAAAAGGGTAGCAACCGCAAGTCCTCCAATAAAAATTACTCCCGCCAATAAAATAGTGAAATTTCTTGCCCTTCTTCCGTTTTTCATGGCTTCCCTTCCTTCCTTTTCAAAGAACTCTCCTACCAAGTGCAATTATTACATAGACTTTTATAAGTGTCAAGTATTTACGAAAATTGGTTTTTGGTATAGTATGTCGGAATTATGGTATTTGCGGTTATTAAAACCGGTGGTAAGCAATATAAAGTCGCCGAGGGCGATGTTTTGACGGTAGAAAAACTGCCAAGGGTAAATAGCGAAGAACAAATCGTTTTTAGTGAAGTTTTACTTATCGCCAACGGTGAAGTAAAAGTGGGCAGGCCGACTATTCCAGGAGCGAAGGTAACAGCCAAAATTTTGGAAGAAGGAAAAAGTAAAAAGAAAATTGTTTTTAGATATAAATCTAAGACGAGACAACATAAGAAGAAGGGTCATAGACAACCCTATACCAAGGTGGAGATTTTAAAAATTACTTCATAGTCAGTCACAACCCCGCACTAATCTTTTTCCGCTAGGCCGCCATTAAGAAAAGAGGCGGGATTAGTGCGGGGTTAAGTATTTGTTGCCAATCGCTGCGCTCTTGGACAAATACTTAAAAAGAAAGGTCATCGCCAGCCGTATACAAAGGTACAGATAACAGAAATTAGCGGTATTTAAAAAACACTCCACGTGGAGTGTTTTTGCTATTTTGACTAAGCAAGCGATTCAGGGCCCACGATTAACGTATTTTGATAAATTTCAGACAAATACGTAGACACCGCTTCTTCAACTTCTCCTATTGTTATTGATTCAATTTCCCTTATCATTTCTACCTTTGTTTTGGGATGACCACGATAGAGGATTTGTTGGGCCATCACCTGCATTATTGAGGCCGGATTTTCATAAGACATAGACAAACGGCCGAGCACCAGTGACTTTGCTCTTTCTAGTAATTGTCGGTTATTTTTACATTCTTTGATAATCTGCAATATCAAATTTTCTGCATCACGATATTTAGCTGGATTTGTGCCTACATAGATATAAAACGTACTGCAATCTTTATTTTTATCTACGCTACAGTCAATCTGGTAGCACAAACCATGCTTATCTCTGACAGTTTGAAATAAAGGAAAAGACATTCCTCCGCCAATCATGTTTGCGAAAACAGAGAGGGCCGTTACAGAACGAGCGTCACCGGCTCCAAGAAGATAACCCACAACCATGTGGACTTGCTCTATTTGCCTTTTATGAATTACTTCTCTTTTTTCCGTTTTCAAATTTCCTGTATTTTCTTCAAGACTTCCATCGGATGCTTTTACGTCGTGGAAATATGAGTTAAAACTTCTCACGACATCTAATTCTGGTACGTTACCCACCACAATAAATCTCATCCTCTGGCCGAAATATAAACGGTCAGAGAAATTCATAAAATCCGGTCTAGTAAATGATGTAACCGACTCTTCTGTCCCCAAAACATCTCTGGACAAAACATGGCCGGAATAAATCAGATGTCCAAATTCTCTTAAAGCAAAATGGGAAGGATCGTCTTTTACCATCCTTATTTCTTGGACTATATTCTGCATTTCGGTGGCGATCTTTTTTTCGGGAATCAATGGATGAAGAAGCTGCTGGCTCAAAAGAAGTGGCGATTTGGCAAATGCTGTTGCAGGTATTTTTTGCCAGAAGAATGTACCCTCTCCGGATGTCCAGGCATTTATTACTCCACCATCGTCTTCTATTAAAGCTGAGATATCGCGGCTGGTAGGAAAGAGCTGTGTGCCCTGAAATCTCATGTGTTCAAGGGCATGAGCAATACCTGCCTCTTTGGGCCAAATTTCGTGTCTTGTCCCAGCTTTTACCAATACCCCAGACGCAACAGTATTAATTTGGAGGATATGTATATAAAACAAGGATATCTTGTTATCCAAAACTATTTCTTTCAATTCCATCTCTGTCTCCTCGATTTGTGAATGTCCTAATTATGAGAGTATCTTAGTTCGTTGGCGATTTCGTGTCAAGTTTTGTGAGAGTATCAGCTCACAAGACTAAGTAAAGCCGAGAAACAGGCCTTTTGAGGGATTTACGGACCGCGACTGGCGGGAGTAAAAGGCGAAATTTCAGTCCCGATTGCCGGAGGCAATCGAGGATCCTCGATTCCACAGACGGAATCGGGACAGAAATTTACGCCATGCCCGAAAAAGGCCTGCTTCTCGGCTAAGTTGGCGATTAGTGACTCGGTCTTGTGAGCTTGTACTTGTGAGGTAACGCTTTATTTACGATATTCAAGCGCGTGTTTTAGCGTAATTTCATCGGCATATTCTAAATTTGAACCAGAGGAAAGTCCGCGGCCAAGACGAGTGATGGAGATATTTTTTTTCCGCCAGTCGGCGGAGGCAAAGAGGTCTTTGAGATACAATGCCGTTATTTCCCCCGGCGTATTGGGATTTGTAGCTATGATAAGTTCTATCTCATCATCTTTTGACATATTTTCCACCCGTTTTTCCAGTTCTTTAATTCTCAAATTAGTCGGTGTGATTTTTTCTAAAGGATTTATGGCTCCGCCGAGTACATGATAAAGACCTTTATACAGCCCCGTTTTTTCTATTGATTCAAGGTCGGTCACTTTCTCTACGACCATCAGTTTGCTTCTGTCTCTTTTTATATCATGGCAAATATGGCATAAGGAGTCATGACGTAAGGGGTCAGGTACTTTAACGATAGAGTACCTGACCCCCTTGACCCCGTCTTTAAAATACCTGACCCCTTCACTAATATTGAAACATTCGTCGCAGAAACGAATGTCACACTTGAGATTATTTATGGATTCTCCGAGTTCTTTCAAATTCTCTTCCGGTTGTTCCAATAGAGCAATGACAAAACGGGCTGCTTGCCTTGGCCCAACACCCGGTAACCTCTGAAACAGTTTGACTAGTTGTTGGAATTTAGAGTTCATGCGAATTTTTCCTATGAGCGAAGCGAGTAGCTGAAAAATTCAGCACCCCCTTCTTTAAGACGCCTTCAGTGCTCTAAAGGAGGGGGTAAGCAACTGTTCCTGTGCTCGCTACGCTGCGCGCAGACATTTGCTCAAATCACTTCGCCCATAAGATAAGCATCAGTATGAAATTTATCCTCCGTCTTAAATCTTAAACTATACGGTTCAACATAGAATCCTATCTCTCCGGTGGGACCGTTGCGATGCTTGGCGATTATTAACTGCGCGCGATTCAGCCTATTTTCTTTTTTGGCCTTTTCAAAATTTATTTTATCGTCCCTGTGTATGAACATCACCAAATCCGCATCTTGTTCAATACTGCCGCTGTCACGGAGATCGGATAATCTGGGTTTATGACCCTCTCTCTGTTCAACGGCTCGCGATAGCTGGGAAACGGCTATTATCGGGATGTTTAACTCTTTTGCCAGTCCTTTTAGGCCGCGCGATATTTCCGTGACTTGTTGGACGGTGCTTTCGTAATTTTTGCGGGAACTCATTAACTGAAGATAATCAACTACCAACAGCTCTAATCCTCGTTCCGCTTGAAGACGCCTGGCCATTGCTCTCATTTGAAGAATATTCGGCGAAGGAGCATCATCGACATATATAGGCAAAGAGCGAAGCGTTTCGCAAGCGCCGGCTACATCCTGAAGTTCATCTCCCAACTTACCGGTTCTCAAATGATGCAAACTTACACCTGATTCCAGCGCCAGAAACCTGTCAATTATCTGATCAAGGGACATTTCCATACTGAATATTCCGACTGGGATATTTTGTCTCGCCACATTCAGGGCGATGTTAAGAACAAAGGCAGTTTTGCCGACAGAAGGTCTGGCGGCAAGTATTATCAAGTCTGATTTCTGGAGTCCGCCAAGAGTGTCATCCAATTCGGGAAAACTGGTGCGACAGCCGCGTATCTCGTCATGCTGGCTGGTTATTCGGCCCATTGCTTCATCAAGAACAAGCTTGTCCAGAGGTATGAAGTTTTTGGTAAGAGAACGGTTTGATACGGCAAATAATTTATGCTCAGCTTCATCCAGCAAATTTTCCAAATCGTCGTCTTCTCGATAGCCAAGTCCTATGATGTGATGAGCCGCATCTATAAGATCGCGGAGCGTTTTCTTTTTTTGAACTATTTTCGCGTAGGAATTTATGTGAGCTGAGGTTGGTACGGAAGTGGCAAGAGATGAGACATAGCTGATGCCGCCAACCTCGTTTATTATCTTCATTTCTTCTAATTTATTGGCAATGCTTAGAAGGTCTATCGGTTCTCTTTTTTCAAACAAAGCAAAAATAGCTTTATAGATATTCTGGTGGGCTCTATTATAAAAATCCTCCGGTCTCAAAAAATCGGCAATTTTGTTTATTGCCTCGCGATCTATGATAAGAGAACCGATCAAAGATTTTTCGGCTTCAATGTTTTGCGGAGGGAGATTATCTCGAGCTATCTCGAAAGAATTATTAGAAGATGTATCTGACATACACCTTATTATTAATAATCATTTGGGATAATCAAGTTTTTCGGTGGATTAGTTGTGCGGAAGTTGTGTTTGAGGCGTGGTATTGATATAAATCAGAAATGTTGTATAATAAGGTATCTTTAAAAACTGGGTAAAAAGATGACAGGTCAATCAAGTACTATTTTTTTTGCCTTGAGCTTCTTTATTTTTTTTATATATTCCGCTAAAAAGATGTACAATCTTCCTAGTATTGCAAAACAAAAAGTAGAAGTAGAAATGATTGCGAGAAAAGATGCGATTCGTAGCCTTGATCAAGTCAAGAATGCTCTCGCGTTTTATTTTAAGAGTTTGTTTAGATCTCTTGCGGTTGTTATGCTCTCTGTTTTTGCTTCGATGGCTAACCTCTTGTTTATGATTTTGACTATTAAAACCGAAGGAGAGCCGTCGCCTTTGTGGCAGATCATTCTGGTGGTGTTTATTTTTTCATCGCCTGCATTTTTGGTAGTTGGAGCAAAAATGCTTGATACTAAAATTCTAAAAGGCGAGATTATGGAGAGATTTGTTGATTAATGGCCCATAAATAGTATCTTCAATCTTGTAACTCAGATCTTTGGTCTGGGTTCTTAATTTTCTTGCCCACAAGTTTTATGAGTTTATTGTGAATTTTATCAAATTCGCCGCTGGTCATAACTACGATGATGGTCGGTTTTTTGGATATTCGTTCGAAACTTTTATTTAAGTGAGCCAATATGTTATCAGCACTTTTCATGGCATAGGCCTCAACACCGGATTTATTCAGATCTTTGGCAAGTTGGCTGCTTGAAAAAACTTCTTTTTTGTCTAACGCAAGTTTTTTGTACGGTTCAGCAACATAAACCAAGTTTGCGGGCTTAAAAGATGATACATAAATATTTTGAAAGAATTTTCTTCGTGACGAACCTGTCCGAGGTTCAAAAACAGCTATTAGCCGGTGTTTTGGGAAATGACTTCGCAAAGCAGAAAGCGAAGCGGAAACCTTGTCTGGGTTATGAGCAAAGTCGTCTATAATGGCCATGTCATTTTTGCGGTATATGATTTCCAACCGCCTTTTAACCCCCTTGAAGTCGGCCACAGCTTGTCTGATCTTTGAAAAAGGAATTTTTATATCAAGAGCGACAGACACAGCCGCTAGGATATTTTCAACATTATGTTTTCCAAGGAGTTGGCTTTTAATTTCACCAAGCCGTTTTACGCCGTTATAAATAATGAAAGAAAGCCCGTCGGGGGTTAATTTTATGCCGCTGGCCCAAATATTGCCGTTTTTTCCAAAGGTAATTATTTTAGATCTCGATTCTTTTAAAATCGCTGGCGTAAATCGATCAGTATTATTTAGCGCCAGCAAACCATTAGTCGGAATTATTTTAACTAATTTTTGAAACGATTTAAAAATATTTTCCAAACTCCCGTAAGTATCAAGATGATCCGGCTGGATATTATTTATTATTGCTCGATATGGATGATAGTGAAGAAATTTTGGCGACGAGTCGTAAAAGGAAGAATTATATTCATCTCCTTCAACAACAAAATATTTACCACTGCCGGTTATAAATCCGCTATCCGTATTTTTCATAATCCCGCCAATAAGCGCCGTCGGTTTTAACCCGGCTATTTTTAATATCCAGACCAAAATAGCCGCAGTGGTCGTTTTGCCGCTTGTGCCGGCAACGACAATTGGTCTTTTGCCCCTTATTAGCCTTTCTTTTATGACCTCGGGCATTGAGCAATAGGGGATTTGTTTGTTAAGCACGTATTCAAGCGCCGGATTGCCTCTTTGTATGGCATTGCCGATTATTATCGCATCCGGTTTAAATTTTTTTATATGTAATGGGCTATGGTTTTTAAAATATTTAATACCGTGTTTTTTTAATAAAACAGCTGATGGGCCGAAGGTATCAAGATCGGAACCGGAAATAACATGACCCTGCTTTTTGAACAGGCAGGCAAGATTTGCCATAGCAATCCCTCCTATCCCTAAAAGATAGTATTTATTATTTTTCATTTTGTGAGGATTATTCCTTCGTAATCAAGGGCCCGTAAATTGTGTCATCAATTCTATAGCCCATTTTTTCGATCTGGGCTCTTATTTTGTCTGCTTCTTGCCAGTTTTGTTGTTCTCTTAGCCCACCCCTTTTAGTTACAAGTTTCATTACTTCTTTTGGAATTTCAATATGACTGGTTGGAACTATTCCTAAAATCTCATTAACTTTATCTAAAAATCCTAGAACCGGTCGAGCATATTCTTTGCTAATCGCCCCTATTCTAAGAGGGAGATTAATTACTCTTATTAAGCCGAACAGGTGTCCAAATGCTTCTTGTGTGTTAAGGTCGTTGTCTAAAGATTCAAAAAACATTCTTTCGGACTCTTCGGGATCTACAACTCTATCGTTATGCGTGAATACGTTGCCCTGTCCTTTTTGGTCTGTTATTTCTAGTGCCCTTTTAAATTCTGAAATTCTTTGTACGGCAGCCGCAGATTGAATTAATATCTTTTCACTGAAATCTAAAGATGTGCGATAGTATCCGCTTAAAAGATAGAATCTCAAGACCTCTTTGGGGTATTTTTCAAGGAGTTGATGCGCCATTGCGAAATTGCCCAACGATTTGGACATCTTTTGTTCTTTGTTAACGACAAAAGCGACATGCATCCAGTATTTAACAAATGGCTTCTTACCGGAGGCCGATTCCTGTTGGGCTATCTCGGCTTCGTGGTGGGGGAATTTCAAGTCCTCTCCGCCGCCGTGGATGTCGTATTGCGGGCCGAAGTATTTTTCCGTGATAGCCGTATCCTCAATGTGCCAGCCGGGACGGCCTTCTCCGAATGGAGCCGACCAGGAGGGGTCGCCGGCTTGAGAAAACTTCCAAATTGCGAAATCACCGCGGTTGCGTTTCTTATCGCTGTCGTCTATTCGGGAAACCGCATCGTCGGCCATGCCGGCTGTCCGGCCCGACAGTTTGCCGTAATCGGGGAAGGTAGAGAGGTCAAAATATATGCCGTCATTCTCGATCACATAAGCGTTGCCTTTGTCTAATAACGTCTGAACCTGTTTTATCACTTCGGGGATATGATCGGTGGCGTTCTTGTATTCCGGGGACGTAACCCCTAGCGCTTTCATGTCTTGTTTGAAAATTTCGGTGTATTTTTTAGCGTATTCCAGTGGGTCAGCGCCTTCTTTTTGTGCCCGTTCGATTATCTTGTTATCAATGTCGGTGATATTTTGAATGTAATTTACGTCGTAACCTTTGTGGCGGAGATATTTGGCGACCACATCGAAAAATACAAAAGTCCTGGCATTACCTATGTGGATGTAGTTATAAACAGTCGGTCCGCAGACGAACATTTGAACTTTTTTATCCTGCGCCGGCACGAATTCTTCTTTTTGGCCAGTGAGGGTGTTGGTCAGTTTGATCATAAAATAAAGAATATCAAAATTGCAGAAGCAGTCATAACCCATAAGGCAACGTGGCCGAAAAAATTAAGCCACGGGTCGTTGACGTGTTCACCCATAATTTTTTTGTTGTTGGCCATATGGAGGATCATCAGTATCAAAAACGGCGAGATGATGCCATAGAGAAGGGAAGTGTAAAAGAGAGCTTTAACGGGATGAAAACCAAATAGCGGGATAAGAAGGCCGATAAAAGTGGAAGCGATGACTATGCCGTAAAACTCTTTGGCCTTGGCAAATCTTCGATTGAGGCCTTCCGACCAGCCGAAGATCTCGGCTACGACGTAAGCGGCCGAACCGGCTAAAACAGGAATGGCCAGGAAACCGGCGCCGATGATGCCGATTGTGAAAAGAAGAAAAGCATACTCGCCGGCTAACGGTTTTAGAACCAAAGCCGCATCTCGGAGAGTTTCTATATTATTAAAACCGGCTCGGAAAAGAGTGGATGCAGTTAAAATAATGATGAAAAAAGTAATGATGTTTGAGAAGCTCATGCCCACCCGGGTGTCTATTTTAAGGTCTTGAAGTTCCCGTTCGGTGGCGGGTTTCAAGCGGCAGGTTCTGCCCGGTTTGCACTGTTCAAGCGTTTTTTCTTCAACCTCCTGGCTGGCTTGCCAGAAGTAAAGATAGGGTGAAAGCGTTGTGCCAAAAAAAGCAATCAACACTACAAAGAACTCTTTGTCGAACTGCAGGTTAGGAACTACCGCATGATAAAAAATTTGAAGCCAATTTTGATGAATAGTAAAAGCGGTTAAGACATAAGTCGCAAGAACGATGGATAGCCATTTGAATATCATAAATATCTTCTGGTATGGCATTGCGACAACAACAAGCAGGATGACAAAAGTCATTACTATGGCGGTCAATTTCTCCGGGAAAGGAGCAATTAGGGTCATCGCCTGGGCCATTCCGGCCATATCCGCGCCGATATTGATGGTATTAATTCCGACTATCAGGGCGGAGATAAAGATCATCACCCACTTTGGGTAATGCTTTTTCATGTTCCCCGCTAACCCTAAATTTGAAACCCGTCCGATACGCGCGCTCATTTCCTGAACCGCTATCATCAAAGGCAGAGAAAATAACGCCGCCCAAAGCATGCCCAATCCGAATTTGGCCCCGGCAATCGAATATGTGGCAATGGCAGACGGTTCATTATCCGATGCGCCGGTGATAAGACCCGGCCCCAGCGACTTCCAGAATTTATCCAATTTTTCTTTGATTGGCATGAATATAGTTTAACATGGTACGGTGGAGAACTTAAATATCTCGCACATTATAATATGGTATAATAATTAATTATGACTAAACCCATAGAATTATTTGAGTTATCGTCTCCGGGATGCATTCATTGCGCGGCATTCAAGAAGTTTTGGCATGAAATAGAAAAGGACTGGCCGAATGTTAACTTCAAGGAAATAGGCCTGGCCACCCCGGAAGGCCAGGAGCTGGTTCAGAAATATCAAATATTTGCTTCTCCGGGTATAATTTTAAATGGCGAGCTTTTTTCAACCGGCGGAGTCAACCAGAAAGAGTTTATTAAAAAATTAGAAGAATTATCAAAAGACTAATCTAAAAATATGGATAAATTTTTATCAAAAATTACTCCGGAGTGGGCTCTTAGAGCCGGCCTTGGCGCTATGTATATTTATTCCGGCATAGATATCGTTCGTCATCCGACAGCGTGGTATTGGGCGGTTCGGCCGCTGTTCAAATGGTTTCCGGCATCGATGCGGGCATCCTTGAGTCAGCCGGAAATTATGAATAGATATCTTCTTTTGCAGGGTATCATTGAATTTATATTAGCTTTTATTTTATTGGCCTGGTTTTTGCCAAAGTTTTGGGCTCGCTGGGCGGCTTTTATAACAACTTTAGAATTTGCGGCTATTCTATTGCTGGTACCGATTGACGCCATTACGTTTAGGGATATCGGTCTTTTGGGAGGAGCGTCGGCGCTTTGGATTATTTTATCGCAAAGTGTTTTTACTATTCCAACTGAAAAATATGAAACAAAAAGTTTAAAAAGAGTAGAACATCATTTAGGAAAAACTCCTTTGACGGCTTTAGGACAAGCAGATGAACCAACGGTAGAAACATTTGAGGAATTTATGGGAACTCAATCAAAAGAACTTAGTGAATGATACTTTATGGTTGAAGAAAATACGAATCAATCAGTTTCGGCAACTTCAGAGGGGGCCAGGTACTCTTCTTTTAAAGTACCTGACCCCTTAGTCCGGCACTGGTTCGTTGTTTTAACTCTAGGATTGGGAGCGGTAATTGTTTTAGGATTGATGGCTGCTTTTTTTGGCAATACATCGCCAACGGGTTTTGGTTGGTATTTGTTTAGCTACGCAATGGGACTGACAATGATAGTTTTGCCATGCACCTTTCCTTTGGCATTCGTAATAGTGCCGCTTGCGCTTGGCAAAGGACCGGTTAAGGGTATTGGAATGGCTTTGGCATTTGGGGCCGGTGTTGCCATTACGCTAAGTATGTACGGGGTTTTGGCGGCGATAATCGGTAATACCTTCATAACTACATTTGGCCTTCAGGCGGAAGGATTGAAAAATTGGCTTTATTTCATTGCCGGTATCATTGCCTACCTGTTCGCTCTCGGGGAATTGGGGCTGATAAATTTTAAAATGCCTACTTATTCCGGTGCGGCGCCGAAGGTAATTCAAGAAAAGAAGGACTATGTCAAAGCGCTTTTATTAGGGTTGTTTCTTGGCAATATCGGCGTTGGCTGTCCTCATCCGGCAACACCTCTTATTTTTCTTGAGATAGCAAGGGTCGGGAATATATTTTATGGCTGGTCATTATTCTTTGTTCATGCCATAGGGCGGGTTTTGCCCTTGCTACTTTTGGCGTTTTTAGGAATTCTTGGCGTCAACGGCCTGACTTGGCTTACGGCTCGCAGAGAGAAGGTAGAACGGACAACCGGCTGGCTTATGGTGTTTGTGGCGGCATTCATTCTGGTTCTTGGCTTGTTTACCCATGACTGGTGGGTTAATTCTGGGCAACACACATTGCTTGAGGAAATAACTCAAGAGGAAACATTTTTAGGGATAGTTGGTGAGAGGATTGGAATAACCGAAGACATTCATGATCATGGCCTAGAAGAGGGAAAAGGCTTGTTCGGCTTACCGCTTGAAGGTGGGAATTGGGCGCTTGTGATATTGTGGCTAATTCCTTTATGGTGGTGGTTTTTCAGGGAACATTATGAGGTCGACATAAAAGTCGACAAGCACTAAATCCTAATTTCTAAATCCTAAATAAATCCAAATGACCAAAATCCAAATATCAAAACGGTTTATAACATTTGAATTTAGAATTTTGAATTTGTTTAGGATTTAGGATTTTGAGTTTAGGATTTAGTCAACAGGTTAATGTTTTAATAATATGTCCGACGAACAACAAATATATCCCAAAGAAACTCTGAATAAGTTTCGCCAGTGGCATTTTTGGTGGCTGGTGGTTTTTTCATTCCTCCTTATAATTACCTTTGTTTATTATCTGCCGACGAGGTTTTTGCAACAGTCAGGTCTCGTAGAGAATCATAAAGGAGATCAACTTATGCGAGAGCACATGGAACAGGGAATGACCGAAGAAGAAATGAATAGACACGCGGAAGAAGAACGTGGTAGCCAAATGATGGATGATTATGAAGAAATGGCAGATGACTATGTCGCAGAAGGTTTCGAAGCTCTCTATCGTGAAGAAGGCGACGTTAAAGACGGATTGGTCGTGAATTTGAATATCAGCCCTGTGCCGTACAATGTTGGTGTCTCCTTAAGTGTAGATTTCTTTGTCAATACAAAACCCGGAAACGTTCCGGTTCCGACTAACCAGCTTCAGATAGAGCATACGAAACTGATGCACGTTGTCGGCCTGCGTTCGGATATGAACGAATTCTTTCATATCCATCCCGAATTTTTAGCCGATGATCCGTCGATTTTCAACATTAAGCGTACTTTTCAGAAGCCCGGATTTTATAAGATATGGTCATCGGTGAAAAAAGATGATGTTATCCATACATTCGGTCATCCCGAAGTTAGTATCAACGGTGCTGGCACGAGGGAAGACAAGAAGGTTTCTTTTTCAAGAAATGTCATAACGGAGAACTATCAAGTTTCCATGGCGACAGACGACACGGTTATTAAGGAGCGTGAAGTCGAACTTTCTTTCGATATCCATACTTTAACCGGCCGGGAAGTGGAGGTTGAGCCATATTTGGATGCTGATATGCACTTGACGATAATAAAAGATGATTGGAGCCAATTTTTGCATACCCATCCCGAGGGAACGGGGCATAGCCATTCGCAGGCGCCAAGATTGCCGAATCCTTCGGCTCTGATCAGGACAAGTATCGCTTTTGCTCACGGAGACGCGGAAGACGAATCGGCCGGAGCGACAGATGAGCATCAAACCACCGCTTCTGATGACGAGGTCATAAGTTTTCATGTAACTTTTCCGGAAATTGGATTATATAAGACCTTTGCCCAATTCAGGCCCCAAGGCATAGATCTTCCGTCGGATGAAGCGATAACAGCTGAATTTTGGATACAAGTTGAAGAAAAAGCGCCATTCCCAATTTCGCAGTGGTGGTTTCTTCTTGCAATATCCGCGATACTAATAGCTGGATTGAGTTGGGTGGTTAATAAATATTTAAAAGTAAAACCGGAAGATGTCCAGATTCAAAAATGATAAACAAATATTTTATACTAATCGGAATATCCGTTTTGATAATCGGAGGTGGAATATTTTACCGGACGGTTTTGTTGTCGGAAGCCGATAAGCCCGTTGAAACGGGCGTAGTCAGGAGTTTAAAAATAGTGGCCAAGAAAGATCAATGGAAATGGGAACCGGAAACGATAGAAGTTGACAGGGGAGATAGGATAAAACTTGAAGCAATAAACGAAGACGATTATGATCATGGATTGGCTATTGACGCCTTCGGTGTCTCACAGCGCATGCCGGCCAGAAGCACTATTTATGTGGAATTCGTGGTGACACAACTGGGTGACTTTCCGTATTATTGTTCCGTTCCATGCGGAGAAGGAATAGTTGACGGAGTCAAACGAACACATTTTGATATGATAGGGGTAATTAAAGTAAGGCAGCCGCCTGCGCGCAGTGAGCCTTAGGCGAACGAGCACAGTTGCGATGCCTTACCCCGCTCTTTAAAATGCCGATTAAATTAATCAAATTAATACATTAAACGTGCATTCACAGTTCCAAGATAAACAAGATCAACGTGAACTATAGGCAGAACATTCGGCATTTAAAGGGCCGGGGGTCAGATTGCCGAAAGAATCGATGAGTCCGGCACTATAAATAATATGACTAAGGTCGTACTGAAGGTTAAAAAAATGCACTGCGCTTCCTGTTCTGTGCTTATAGACAAGCTGGTCGGTAAACAGCCGGGAGTGCAGTCGGTAAAAACCAATTACGGTTCTGAAAAAACCGTAATTGAATTTGATGAAAATAAAATTACTCTTGAAAAAATAGACGAACTTATCAATAAACTTGGCTACGATCTAATTCGGCCCGATGAGAAGGGCTTTTCCGTTGAAGAAGAGGAGAAAAAAGAAGCTATTGGCATTGAAGAAGCGAAGAGGCGCGTAAAGGCGGCTTTTATTTTAGCCGCGCCCATTATTTTCTACTACATGGCGATTCACATGTTTAATGTGACCCATGTTCACGAGCTGTTTGATTTTATAATCCAAAAACAGCCCCAGCTTTCAGGTTCGGGATTTTTTGCCTACGGCTCTTTCATTACCAGTTATATTTTCTGGCTTGTCGCTCAACCGATGAAATGGTTTTTCGGTTTGTTTGTCAATGTCGCTGATCCGCCATTTAGGGTTGATCTCAATTATATTTATTGGATCCTTTCTACGCCCATCCAGTTCGTAATTGCCTGGCCATTTTACCGCAACTCATTTACATCTATTCGCGTAGGTTCTGCCAATATGGATGTTCTCGTTGCTCTTGGCACTTCGGCTGCGTATTTTTACAGCGCCGTCGGTTTTTTATTTTTCAACATTGATCATCCTTTTTGGGAGTCATCGGCGGCCCTTCTTTTTTTCATACTTCTTGGCAGATACTATGAAGCGGTTGCCAAAGGCCGGGCGTCGGAGGCGATAAAAGAACTGTTGAAACTTGAGGCGAAGGAAGCCCACGTTGTTCGTGACCCCGAAGGAAAGCCCTTGGCTTCCAACGGGGCAGGCGGCAAAGAAGTAACTGTTCCGATAGATCAGTTGGTCCTCGGAGATATTATTGTTGTCCGTCCCGGAGAAAAAATTCCGGTTGACGGCATTATAGTTGATGGCAAGACCCATATTGATGAAAAGGTTATTACCGGAGAGTCATTTCCGGTATCACGGGAAATCGGCGACCAGGTTATCGGCGCAACGGTTAACCAGGAAGGATTATTTAAATTCAAGGCAACCAAAGTCGGCAAAGAAACTTTGCTTTATCAGATTATTGCCATGGTTGAGGAGGCGCAAGCCCGCAAAGCGCCGATTCAGGATCTAGTTGATAAAATAAGCGAGTATTTTGTGCCAACAGCGGTAGTTCTTGCCGTTATGACCTTTGTCGGCTGGTATTTTTTTGCGGCTTTACCGTTTAGGACCGGTCTGATAAGAATGATAGCGGTTTTAGTCATATCTTGTCCGTGCGCGATGGGACTTGCCACGCCGACAGCTCTTGTTGTCGGTGTCGGCCGGGGGGCTAAGTTCGGTGTAATTCTTAAAGGGGGTGAAGCGCTTGAAAAGGCCTATCGGGTTAATGCGGTTGCTTTTGACAAGACAGGCACTCTTACCATCGGCAAGCCGGTTGTAACTGAGTTTATTCCGTTAGGCGGCTATAATGAGAAAGAGGCAATTAAACTGGCGGCGGCAGTTGAGGTTGGTTCAGAACATCCTTTGGCCCGGGCGGTCATTGAGAAAGGAAAGGCAGAAATTGGCGAATTGCCGGAAGTTAAAGATTTTAAGGCCGTTGCCGGATTTGGAGTGCAGGGCAAGGTTGCAGAGCGGGAAGTGGTCGTAGGAAACACCGCTTTTATGAAGAATCTGGGAATCAACATTGATCAATTCTCCGCTGATTTTGAGAAACTCCAAAACGAAGCGAAAACAGTAGTTTTTGCGGCTTTGCGCCAAGAAAGTAAATGGGAGCCGATTGCCATAATCGCTATGGCCGACACCCTGAAACCCTTTGCCAGAGAAGCAATAGCCGAACTTAAGAAAATGGGCAAGGAAGTGATCATGATAACCGGAGATAATCCTAAAACGGCTCAAGCAATCGCTAACCAAGTCGGCATTGATCGTTCTTTGGCTCAAGTTTTGCCTGATCAAAAGACGGCCGTAATTAAAAAACTGCAGGAAGAAGGCAAGATCGTAGCGATGGTGGGGGACGGTATTAACGATTCACCGGCTCTTGCTCAATCCAATCTTGGCATTGCTGTCGGTTCCGGCACAGATGTTGCCGTTCAGACCGGAGAGGTGATTCTTGTTAAAGATGACTTGCGTGATGTGGTGACGGCAATTCAGCTTTCCGGCAAAACAATTGTGAAAGTATGGCAGAATCTTTTCTGGGCGTTCATATACAATGTGGTGGCTATTCCTATCGCAGCTGGTATGCATTTGATATTTACCCAAACTTCGCTTGGTGTTCCAGCAGAATGGGTTTTGAGCGTTGCCCAAAGCGGTGGACAGTTGGGCCAGATATTCTTTAATTTCTCACAAGCCACACTCCGTCCAGAAATCGCCGGTTTCGCGATGGCTTTCAGTTCTGTTTCGGTGGTGACGAATTCACTATTATTGAGAAGGTACGTACCGCCGATGGAAAAATTAAATAAATAGCGTATAATTAATTGTATGGCTCCCAGCCCTAATTTTGCGAGTTAGGGACGGCAGTCCGCTTCGCCATTGAGGGATGTCCCTATTCGGGACACGCAGACTGCGATATTTTTTCAAATTTTTATATAAAACATAATTTATAAGTGTTAGCGAAGGCAAAATTAGAGCTGGGTACTCAATTTTGTAATCAATTGCTACGCTCTTGAACAAAATTGATAAAGATCGAACTAAAAATTGAAGGGATGCATTGCGGGGCGTGCGCTACCGGTATCCAGATGTTAACCTCATCAATGGATGGGGTTAAAGAGGTTTTTGTTGACTACGAAAAGAAGTTTGGGACATTTGAATTTGATGAGACAAAAGTCACAAAAGAGCAGATTATTAAGGCAATTGGAGAACTCGGCTACAAGGCCTCATAAACTTACAGGCAAGACCTGTACAGGTCTTGCCTGTAAAAAATCAGCCTTCTGTGGCTGATCGTGTTTTTATAACTATAGGACTTACGCGTTAGTTCTAAACTATTCTGTGCGGAATGCTTTAAGACAGGATTCTATATCAATGAATTGCTTTATTTCCCCCAACTTCTTCAACATCGCAACTTCTAGATACAGGTTGTTTGCGCCGTGGTCAGATATTCCCGTTACTTCACCGTCAGATATCCAGATATGCGGCCGGCGCTGTTTTATAAGCCATCTAAGAGCTGGTCCATCTATAACATTCCCTCCTTTCCTCTCTTCATGCCAGTTCCTAACCATGTTTTTGCTGGCAAGTATGCCGTTTTTAATGAATATTGCCAAAGAACCCTTTTTGTTGTTAGTGCCGGCATAGCCGGCAACAGTAAGCATGGGAGCTCGATAAAGAAAATTACTTACGGCTTCAACAGACAAGTCCATTGAACCGGAACAGTCCAAAAGAATTGTTCCGCCCTTTGTTTTTTGGCGATAAGCAAATGCGGCGCCGTCACTGACCGGAATCAGCGCTCGGTGGGGATATCTGAATGCTCCTACAAAGCCGGGAAGAAACTTCTTGGCATTTTTTCTGGTGGGATGAATTTCGGTAAGCGGCAGGTGGGCTATTTCCATTTTACCCCAGTTGTTCCATTTTTTGATATCTAGATTAATACTGCCTATTCTCGCCATAGTTCTTAAAACCCGTTTTCGTTTTGTCCGGTCTTTAGTGTTAGGCAGGTCATAACAGATCTCTGTTCGAGCAATATCAATTTGGTCTATAATCTTACCTGTAATCTCCAGAGCGCCAGATTTCATCTGTTCTTCAGCTTCCTCGGCGGTTATAATATCTCCCCAGTCCGGATTTTTATATGCTTTTTGTTCGAATATTTGTTCGAGTCTTCGGATAAGCGTAATAAAATCTTCAACGGGGAGCTGTCTTTGCCGGCTCCACTGGATAAGCTTTTCGTTGGCCGTTTTCAGAAACTCAATATCGCTTGGGTCCTGATTTCGACGCAAAAATTGAACTGCTTCTGCTTTTATTTTCTCCTCTGTTTTAAGGCCGGATGATATTAAAAATGTTTGGGCCGCTGATGCATTATCCGAGTACATATCTATTGTAGTAAGGGGCAGATAAGATATTTCCTCACATTCCAATCTCAATAAGTAGTGGTTAACAACAACGTCCAAAGCGGATTGGAACCACGATTCGTCTACTCCTTTCTCTTTAAATGTTTGAAGCAAGTTGATGCCGTGAAAACCGGAAGATATCAACATAAGATGTCCGTATTCGTGAAGTCGTATGGCAAATTGCCCCAGTTTTTCTCCAAGCGGAACAGAAAGTATTCCAATTTTGTTGGTGTCCGGGTAAACGCAAAAGTTTTTATTCCCCTTGCTGTCCACTACTCTAAAGGGTCCACAGTTAGCTATAGCGGCAGGGAGAGGTATTTTTGTTTTGTCTATCATCTTTCTGCCCACCTAATTTCTAGGGCAAACAGCACTTCTTTGTTTCTTGCTCCGAAAGCAAGCTTTGCCGCGTCTTCTCGGGAAACGTTATTTAGCAGATTAGTGAAAGAATAAGCTCTTCTGGGAGATATTGCTCTGGCGGGATCTTTGTAGGAGGCAAGGATCATGTCGCCTAAACCCGGAAGTTTTTTGTTGAGATCATTAACTATCATCGGATGAGGTGTATCAACTTTTATGACAACATCAAATCTGTCTCTTAACGCCTCATCCAAATCCTCCGGGGGATTATTGGCTGTAGCAATTACCTTAAAACTCTTTCCGCGAGTGATAAATTCGTCATTAGGTAACCTTAAACTGGCCACTTCAGGATCATCCAATATGCCAAGAAACATATCTTTGACGGCGCTGCTTGCGCGGGCCAGTTCATTTATGACTAATCCGTTCCCTTCTTTAAAAGCAATGGCGACCGGACCGTTGTGCCAAACAAATACCGTCCCTTTTGGAAGAAAGTGTCCGAGAAGTTCCTGGACAACCCTATCTTCGTCCAGAGTGCACTGCCAAACATTTTTGTTGATAGTTTTAAGGATCTGTTGGGCGGTATAACTTTTACCCACGCCGGGAGGGCCCCAGATGAAAGTTCTTGGCGATACGAGTACCGCTTCTTTAAAGAGACGCCAATTATCATCAGTGGTACAAGTGATTCGGGTCTTTTTTTTCATCTCTTCTCTAATTTTTAATGGACGGAGGATGTGCATACTATACACAAATTTTTGCGGGTTTGTCAATCCTTCCGGTGTGTATGTTAAATAATCCACATTGGCAGTGTTGACATTAGAGTGCCAATTTGATAAACTGGCAGAATGATCACAAATAGGCAGGAAAGATTATTGAATTTTATAATCAAAAAATATGTTAAAACCGCCAAGCCGGTGGGTTCGGCTTTGGTGGCGAAAAGGGGTGGTTTTGAATTAAGCCCAGCTAGTTTAAGGAGTGAGATGTATGAACTGGAGAAGGCCGGCTACTTAAGCCACCTCCATACCTCTGGCGGCAGAGTGCCGACTGACAAGGCCTATAGGTACTTTGTGAACAATCTGCTCGAGAATGATTCTGAACCGACGATAAACGAAAAAAGAAAGATAAAAACAGCCATAAATTCTTCAAGTGATCCATATCGTCTGAATCAAGGTATTGCCAGAATTCTTTCCGAACTTTCCGATAATCTGATTATCACTAAAGTTTTAGATGATGATAACTTTTATAAAGTCGGGCTGGCGTCTCTGTTCGAAATGCCTGAATTCCGCGAATTTGACAGAGTATTTCGTTTGGCCAGTTTCTTTGACGAGTTTGATCGTATATTTGAAAAAGTAGAAAGAGATTTTTTTGGTGATTTTGAAGATGAGAAACTGTCCGGATTCAATGTCTTTATAGGCCGAGAGAATTCCTTGCCGGGCATAAGAGATGAGACCATTATGACCGTAAGATATGACCTGCCCGAAGGATTGGAAGGTCTGCTTACTTTGGTGGGGCCGACCAGGATGGACTATGGTAAAAACATAAGTTTGATAAAATATACAACGGAACAGTTGAATCAAATAGCAAGACAGACATAAATCCTAAATCCTAAATCCTAAATCCTAAACAAGCTCAAAATCCTAAATTCAAAACCCAAAACAGTTTGAAATTTAAATATTTGGATTTAGATATTGTTTAGAGTTTAGAGATTAGAGTTTAGAGTTTAAAAAACATGGATGAACCAAAAAACGAAAATAATAACACAGAAATAGATAAATTAACAAAATGTGAGCAAGAAAAGGAAGAGTATTTGAATAACTGGAAAAGAGAACGGGCTGATTTCCTGAATTATAAAAAGGATGAGATTAAACGGCTGGAGGAATTTATTAAATTTGCCAATGAGGCGATTGTTCTGGAAGTAATAGAAATATTGGACGATCTGGAAAAAGCCGCAACGGAGATCAAAAACGAAGGATTAGATCAAGTGTCGAAAAAATTCCAGGAGCTGCTAAAAAAGTATGGCGTTGAAAGAATAAAGACAAAAGGCGCTTTTGACCCATTACGGCATGAGGCAGTCACTACAGAAACAAACCACAGAAACGCAGAAGAAACGGAAAACACGGAAAAGAAAGAAGAAAGAATAGAAGAAGTAAGGGCTGGGTATATGATGCAGGGGAAGGTCATAAGACCAGCTAGGGTTAAAATAGTAAAATAAATGTGGCAACCCCAGCTCTAATTTTGCGAGTTGGGGACGACAGTCCGCTGCGCCCATAACGGTATGTCCCTATTCGGGACACGCGGACTGCAATATTATTTGAAATTTTTTATAAAAACATAATTTAGTAGTGTTAGCGATAGCAAAATTAGAGCGGGGTGCTCCATTTTGTAATCAATCGCTACACTCTTAAACAAAATGGGCAAAATATTGGGTATCGACTTGGGAACAACCAATTCGGCGATGGCGATAGTTGAGGTCGGCCAGCCGAGAATATTGGAAAACAAAGAAGGAATGAGAACCACGCCTTCTATTGCCGCTATTGGCAAGAACGGAGAAAGATATATTGGAGTTACCGCCAAACGCCAAGCGGTGACGAATCCAAAAGACACTATTTTTTCAGTGAAGCGGCTTATCGGGCGCCGGTTTTCGGATACCGAAGTTCAGCACGACAAAAAACTTCTGCCTTATGAAATAAAAGAGGGCTCTCAAAGCGATGTCGAGGTAAGAATGGCTGCTAATTGGTATAAACCGGCGGAGATCTCGGCTATGATATTGCAGAAACTAAAGAACGATGCCGAAGACCGTTTGGGAGAAAAGATTACCGAAGCGATAATAACTGTTCCGGCGTATTTTGATGACGCTCAAAGAAAAGCCACTAAAGATGCCGGAGAGATAGCCGGACTGAATGTAAAAAGGGTTATCAACGAGCCGACTGCAGCGGCACTGGCTTACGGTTTGGATAAAAAGAAGGATGAAAAAATTGTCGTTTATGATTTTGGCGGTGGAACGTTTGATATTTCTGTTTTGGAAATAGGCGACGACACGATTGAAGTAAAAGCTACTGGCGGCGATACCCATTTAGGCGGTGATGACATTGACCAAAGAATAATCAAATATTTCGTTGATGAATTTAAAAAAGAACATGGTGTGGATGTTTCAAAAGACCAGCTTGCTCTACAACGCATGAAAGATGCAGCTGAAAAAGCCAAACATGAACTTTCCAGCACTTTGCAGGCGGAAGTGAATGTGCCGTTTTTGACCGCCGACGCTTCGGGCGCGAAACACTTTAATATAAGTTTTTCTCGGGCGAAGCTGGATGAATTAGTGGGTGATTTAGTTAATAAATCGCTTGAATTGACGAAAAAGACAGTCGAAGAGGCCGGTTTTGAATTCAAAGATATTAACGAAATAGTTCTTGTCGGCGGACAAACAAGAATGCCATTGATAGTTGAGGGAGTAAAAAAGTTGTTTGGTAAAGATCCTCACAAGGATATTAATCCTGATGAGGTTGTGGCATTAGGCGCCGCAGTGCAGGGAGGCATAATGCAAGGGGAGATTCGCGATGTGCTTTTATTGGATGTTACGCCGCTTTCACTTGGTATCGAGACGCTGGGAGGAGTATTTACAAAAATGATAGAGAAGAATACTACGGTTCCCACCGCTAAAACACAAACTTTCTCGACTGCTGCTGACAACCAGCCGTCGGTCGAAATACATGTTCTTCAAGGAGAGAGAGCCATGGCTCACGATAATAAAACGCTGGGTAAATTTATACTGGACGGTATTCCTCCGGCTCCTCGAGGCGTGCCACAAGTTGAGGTGTCCTTTGATATTGATGCTAACGGTATATTGAACGTGAAAGCAAAAGACAAGGCCACCAACAAAGAACAGTCCGTCAGAATAGAGGGCTCATCCGGCCTTACCGACGAAGAGAAAAAAAGAATGACCGCTGACGCGGAGAAATTTGCGGCGGAAGATGCGAAAAAGAAAGAAGCGGTGGAAGTTAAGAATCTCGCCGAGACGTTGATATACACAACCGAAAAAATGGTCAGAGAAAATGGGGATAAAATAAAAGAGGAAGACAAAGAAGAATTAAAAGTGAAAAGTGAAAAGTTAAAAGCCGAATTGAAAGGCGATAACTTGGAAGAAATCAAAAAGGCGTCAGAGGAATTGTCAAAAGTAGCGCAGAGAGTCGGCGGAGAATTATACAAACAGAGCCCGCCTTCGCCAGGGGCTACGGCGGGTGAAACCGGCGAACCAAAACAAGAACCCCAACCAAACCCGGAGAACGAGATTCCGGAAGAAGATCCGCATAAGTAGTCGCTCAACCGTCAGTTAATTTTTAGCAACTGAAATCCTTTAACAAATCCTTTGATATTTGTTCATAATGCGGATAAAAATTTAGCATCCGTTCCTCCCTTCGGGATTTTCCGGCTAAATTTTTATTATCCCGCATTATCTCTCAAATATCTTAGTATTTGTGCCAAAGGATTTCAGTTGCTAAAAATTAACCTGACGGTCTCGCTTCCTGGCGTTTTAGTTAAATAATATGGATTGTATATTTTGTAAAATTATAAAGGGAGAAGCCCCTTGTCATAAGATTTGGGAGGATGAGAAACATCTTGCTTTTTTATCTATTTTTCCAAACACAGAGGGCTTTTCAGTTGTGATTACAAAGGACCATTATCCCTCCTACCTCTTTGACCTGCCCGAAAATGTCTTAATGGGACTTGTCGAAGCAGCTAAACAAACAGCAAAATTACTTGACGCCAAACTAGAAGACGTTGGCAGAACCGGAATGATTTTTGAGGGTTTCGGCGTTGACCACGTTCACGCCAAACTTTTCCCAATGCACGGAACCAAATTCTCTAAATGGAAACCGTTTAAATCAAACATAGACAAATACTTTGAGAAATATGAGGGATATATTTCTTCTCATGATTATAAGAGAGCGGAAGATGAAGAGTTGGCTCGGCTAGCTAAGAGAATAAGGGGCGAATAAAAAGAAACCCCCTTTTGGGGAGCTTCTTCCAGGTTTTCACAAACCCGCAGTTTATGTAGTAAAACCGCTTTGGTATCGAATATGATTTAAGTATATTATAGGGCCTCTGGTTTGTCAACTACCACTGTGGACAAACCAGAGGCCCCGGTGGACCCGACGGGACTTGCACCCGCTACTTCCGATACCAAAGCGGAGTATTTACTATATAATACTACGGGCCCGTTTCCGGGGCTGTGTAGATTATATCATAAATGATAAAGAAGTTAATAATTTCTAACGCGTTAATAGCATTTCTGGCTTGGCAGTTTTTCGAGTACATTGACTATGTGCTTAATGTGATAACGCCGGAGTCATTTGCGTTTGATTTTGAGGCGATTGCGGTGGTTAATTTTGTTGTTTTGGTGAGTATAATTTCTTTGGCGCTACCTCTGTTTAGACAAAAAAGGTGGGAATTAGTTACTTCCGGTATTGTCGGCATAATTTTCCTCTTATTTTTTGGGTGGACATATATTAATTTGATTGGAGTGCTGATTGCGATGTCATTATTTGAATACGCAAGATTCGCTAGTGTTGAGGAAATAGACCAGCGAACGAAGATAAATTCAAGGATGATAGTTCGACGCGGCGCTACAGGGGTTGTTCTAGCGTTCTTTGTGCTTGTTTCTTTTGCGGCATATCAAAGCCCTGTGGCGAAGGGGATTGCGGCAGCGGAGCAACTGCCGTCAGCCACTCAACAACTGATGAGATCTGTGGTTGAAAGTGTAATCGGCACCACAGAAACACGGAAAAAGACGGAAAACACAGAAAAAGAAAAAATTGTTAACGAAATAACCAGCAACGTTTTTCAACAGTTGAATAGTTTTTTAAAACCCTACTTCCGATATGCCCCGCCGTTATTAGCGTTCGGTTTGTTTTTGATACTGTGGGGGTTGAGCTGGTTCTTTGTGTGGTTGAGCGTACTGGTGGGAATGGGGATATTTTGGATATTAAAAAAGACAGGCATAGTTAGGATTGAAGAGAAAGATGTGAAAGCGGAGGTTTTGATAGTTATAGGGATGATTTAAATTCAAAATTCAAAAGGCAAAATTCAAAAGTACAAGTTAAAATTTAAAACTATCGGAAACTTTTAAGATTTTGAATTGAAATTTTGACTTTTGATTTTTGACTTTTGAATTAAAAAACGCCTCCCCGAAGGAAGACGGTGCCGGAGTACGCCCTGGTACGCTATCCGGCAAGTTTACTGCAATCAAGCAGGAATGTCGCGGCGGCGCTTTGCGAAGCCCGCGGCGTCTTCGTTCCTTGCTCTGACTGACCAGGTATTGGGACGGCTCTGGTAGTGCTGTAGAGCGCGGGTTTATTTTTGAAACCCTTGCAAAACGCTACTACCAGTATCGGTTGTCAGCCGCGCAGCCGTCCCGAATTTCGATTATGGAAAAAAGAGCTATAGGGTGGGCCAGCCATTGTCGGCTTTCGGCCTAGGCCGGTAAAGTTCCCTTAGCGGGAGGATCAGGGTTCATCTCCCCAACCCTGCTTTAGGAACCCCAGAAAATTCCCCTTTGAAGTGCAACTCCAGTAGAATAGGAATATGGCATATACTCATTTAACTCAGTCGGATCGGGACAGGATTGAAGCCCTGCTCAAATCCGGTCAT